>Ga0315544_1000006_pt1 | contig 214392 bp, 183 predicted proteins | sample SalMarSW160130MG_2_FD_202543 | JGI IMG/M metagenome (GOLD analysis project Ga0315544, IMG submission 202543) | Salt marsh sediment microbial communities from the Plum Island Ecosystem LTER, Massachusetts, United States - Salt Marsh Sediment SW1601-130 ...
CTCTTGATAAACTCCGTTCCCTCGGTTACAATCAACTTAATGACAACTTTATTCTCTTCCCGGTACTACTCCTCGACGACCTCAACCCCCTTTTACCTGGTAACGATGTATTGACCATGGACACCCCCCGGGTTGTGCTGTATAGAGGTGCGGCATCATCGTGAGGTTCGTTTCAGGTCTTTAAGGTAGCGCTCCTGCCAGATGGGTTGGGTGAGCTTCTCAAGTTCTTCATCGAACTCCACCAGTCTCTCGTAGTACTCAGGATCTTCGAGCGCTGCCTTTGCATTTTCATCCTCAGGCTTCGCGCTGTTGTCCAGGATATTCTCCCTGAAGTATTTGTGGTGGTCGCGGATAGAGCAAGGGGTAAGTATATTATTACAGAACTTCAGTTGACCGTATCCGTATTCGTGCTGCCATTTCCTTCCTTTTGCAAACAGATCCGACATCAGCCCGTCGGCGATTGACTTACCATTCCTGTAAAGATCGTAGAGATTGTCTTTGTAGTATGGCACGAACCCGCAAGGCATTATGTTCCCGTTCCAGTCGACGTAGAAGTATCCGCCTTCCCTGCCATAGGCAATGCAGTCATTCGATGCCGCACCACTATTCCAGAAGTCTCCGACAAAGTATTTCTTATCGAAGAGCATCCTTTCCCACTGGTTGTAAAGCGCAACGCGCTGCTCAGGAGAGATCATCAGATCCATGGTATCCCTGGCCCTTCCGATAGGCATCAGGTGAAACATCCACATATACACCGCACCCAGCTCCTCGAAGTAGTAATCGTAGAACTCGTCGGTCAGCAGGATTTCGGCGTTGTTCTTGGTTGCGGTAACGGATGTCCCGAAGGGAACCCCGCGGTGCCTAAGCCTCTCCATTGAATTCATAATCTTCGCATAGACGCCTTTTCCCCGTCTCGCGTCGGTTTCCTTCTCGTAGCCTTCAACGGATATCGCCGGGGTTATGTTTCCCAGTCCGGCCATCCTTTCCACCGTTTCGTCGGTGAGTAGTGTCCCGTTGGTGTAAACAAGGAAAACCATGTCGGAGAATTCTTCCACGGCGTCAAGCAGGGTCTTGCCCTGGGAGTTGTACATAAAGGGCTCGCCGCCGGAGATCACGATGAAGTTCGACCCGATCAGATCGCGCATCTCATGGAGCAGTTTGGTGAACACCTCATAGTCCAGTGTGGCTGCGCTAGTTGCTTCCGAGGCCGCGTAACATCCTATGCATCTAAGGTTGCAGCGCTTGGTGGGAGAGATCAAACAGAAGCTGGGGGGTTCTATTCCGTATTTATCCTCGTACTTTTTCCGGACTTTGGGTCGCCTTTCGTCGAGGAATCCATTCATTACAAAGGTCTCGCGTACCCTTTCGGCATACTCAGGGGAAAAGTACCCTTTTTGGATGTTTTTGAAGGACTGCTCAAACAGATTCACAAGAAACTGTGTTTTTATTTCAGTGAGGTAGGGTAGGTTCGTGGGTTGGGCATCCGCAATCCCTTTTTTGATTCTTGCCCTGAGTGGTTTTAGAAGTGTACTGGCGAGGCCGGTGTTTTTTACTGCCGCCTTGATTGCTTGAGCGGTCAACCTTTTTTGAAGAGGATTCATCTTTTGTCTCCTTTCCTTAGTTTCTTTAGATAAAAGCCCCGCAACGTTTTTCGACAATTAACTGACTGGTCAGTTAATTACATAACTCAATTATAGGAGAAAAATGTGTGATGTCAAGGTGAGTTAATAAAAACAGGCGGCCTTTCGATTACCCATACTCGATGCCCTGACTCATGGCGAGCAAGGTGGTTTCCCCCATCGTAGTCATAGTGAGTGATAAGCGGCGCTCTTTATGAACACCGACTCGGTCGCCCACAAATTGGACAAGACACGATTCCTTCCCGGTAAAGCCGCATAAAAATTTAGGGGCACGGCATGCCGTGCCCCTACAGGTGGCGTATTGTGTTTCTCACCTTTACATTCTGCTGAGCGGGAACCCCGATAGAACATTACTCCTTTATTGGCAATCGGAAAATCGCCTCTACGCCAATCCGTAACAGATTCTCATTTGCGTCCTGTGAGCCGAAGCGTTCCCGGTTCTCGGAGAATATGAAGTCGGAATCTGCTCCGAGCCGGAACCCCACGTACTTGATGGGCCATATCTTGATACCGCCGCCGAAGCTTATGCCGAAAGAGGTGGCCGCGAGCTCTACTGTCTTAGCAGTGTCCTGAGGATTTATAACCTCAAAGATATTACCGTCCTCGTCCAACTGCTGCCATGAGTATAGTCCTACCGCGCCGCGCACGTAAGGGTCAACCCATTTCCAGCCTGGAGACCAGGTGCTGGTGAGCGCAAACGCGTGATGGACGAACTCCACGTCATAGGAGGTGATGGCGGTGTCGGTATTGAAGGTGTTGGGAACCGTGGCGGAGACATCCGAGTAGTAGTATTTGAAGCCGTAGTCGAATCCTTTCCAGACCTCGATCTCGACGGCACCACCGAAGTTGTATCCGATGTCCGATTCCTCGATCTCATCACCGATTGCCCATACTGCACCCCCGCCCGGGGCGAACTTGAGTGAAAGACCGAAAAGGGGGGACGCAATAATGAATCCCGCCAAAAGGGTCGCAATCAAAGCTTTGCTCTTCATATTACCTCTGCTTAGGTAGATCGGTGCGAGGCGAGCAAAAGGGTAACCCTTTTGGGCCGCCTTTAATGATTTCTTTTGTATAGGCTATGTCTGAGATGACGGCTCCTTATGAGGTTCGGTAAGGATACTCAGTATCCTGCCTAAGGTTTCGCGAAGCTCGCGGCGGGAGCACACGATGTCCACGAAGCCGTGCTCCAGGAGGAACTCGGAGCGCTGGAATCCGGGCGGAAGCTTCTCGCCTATGGTCTGCTCGATCACCCTCGGCCCGGTGAAGCCCAGAAGCGCACCCGGTTCGGCGATGATCACGTCGCCCAGGGAGGCGAAGGAGGCCATTACCCCGGCCATCGTCGGGTGAGTCAGGATGTTGATGTATGGAATCTGAGCCTGTTTGAGCAGGCCAACCTCGGCTGAGGTCTTGGCCATCTGCATGAGGGAGAAGATTCCTTCCTGCATTCGTGCCCCTCCGCCTGAGGCGGTAAGCATCACGAACGGTTTGCGTTCGGCCAGAGCCAATCGAGCCGCACGAGCCACCTTCTCGCCCACCACAGAACCCATGCTTCCGCCCATGAATGCGAAGTCCGTAGCCGCAAAAATAACCGGCATTCCCTGAATCTCGGCTCTGCCCGAGACTATCCCATCTTCCATTCCGGTCTTCTTGCGTGAGGTTTTGTACTTCTCCTTGTACTTGGGAAAACGCAAAGGATCAACAGACACGAGTCCCATGTCTATCTCTTCCAGTTTGCCCTCATCCAGAAGCAGCTTGATGTAGGTCTTGTGACCTACACGGAAGTGGAAACCGCACTTGGGGCAGATCCAGTAGGACTGGTCGAGTTCACGGCGGTACAGTATCTCGCCGCAGCTCTCGCACTTCAGCCAAAGACCGTCTTTAAGGTCAAGCTTCTTGCGGGCTTCGCGGGCGGGGCGCAGATTCTTGCGCAAGAACACTAGGAGAACCTGTCGGCGAGTTTCTCAAGCACCGCAGGCAGGGTGGTGTACTCCATATCACCGTGGGGCAGCCTGCCCGGCTCGAACGGTCCGTGGCGGCGCAGGTAGTCGGCGATCTCATTAGCTATGGCTCGCGATCTGTCATACGACGGATCGTCGAACATGTCCCTCGGGCCGATCAGTTTTCCGTCTGCTAACTGGAATCCTGCCGCGATTACGCGCGGAGGGCCGTCAAACCGGGTCGGAGTGGCTTGTTTGAAGCTCACCGGCATCAAGGGCCCGTTGTGAGAGCCGCGCATCCAGCCTGAGACCACGTGGGGGAATGAAAACGGCTCCAGAACCTCTCCCACAGCTGGCAGGCCCGCCTGGGCGCGAACGATCATCACCGGGTCGTCCTTGCCCACGTACTTGCCCGCAATCAGCGCCAGCTTCTGTGTGGATGCCTTGGCCGCGACGAGGCCGTCCTTGCGGTACACCGTATCCACCACGTACTGCTCGTGGCTGCCGATCAGCGCCAGCAGATCATACATCTCTTCAGGTGTATTGAGCTTGACCCGTTTGTTCTTCATCGGGTCGTTGATCACGAAGGTGAAGCCCTCATGCATTGAAGAATCAATAACCAGGCCGGCGGTGTTGAACGGATCGGCGAATATTTTGTACAGCGGGTAGTTCCACGCGCCGGGCGAGGTCTTGTCGGCCATGAAGATTATTACCGGTTCGCTCTTGCGCTCTTCGAACTCCATCTCCGCACAACCCGGGCCCATGCCCTTCACGTTGCCCGAGAAGGCATCGGCTAAAAGATCCTGACCGGCTCCGTACAGCTTTAATTTCTTGGCAACCTCTGTGCCTTCAACAAAGGTGTCCCAGGCCAGCTTGTGAATAACCTCGGCATCGGTGCCGTGGGTGTGGGTCATGATCAATTCGAGATCGTCACCGCAGGCGAGGACCGAGAAGTCTATGAGCTTTCCCTCCCTCTTGGCTGCGTCGAGCATCACCTCTGCCTTGGCCATTACCTCAGGATGCGAGGCCGAGTGTCCCACGTAACCGCCGACGTCGGCCTTGATGACGGAAAGCGTTATCTTACTCATGAATCCTCCTTAATCATTCAAAGAGAGCGATAGATTTTGACTATTTCTATGAATATTAGGGCGCAAAATCTTGATGTCAACCCCACCCGTAACACACCCGTACCCCTTTACCCGACACTCGACGGGAGTGCGGGCCGGGGCACTGACCTTCTCTATGCAGTGCGACGACCGCGTCGTTGTCTTCTATTTTGACCTGATGCGATGCGGATTTGTGGAATGGAGTCGTAGGGACCGACGTAACCAGCCTTTAGTTGTTTGCTTCGCGTCAGGTCAGCCCGCATTCATACCAAAAATATTTCTTTAGCCCCGGTTGTCTTTTTGTGCAACTAGATTTCGCCCCCTCCTAACCTCCCCTGTCAAGGGGGAGGAATCTGCACCCCACGCCGTTGCTTCGCAACGCCGCGGGACCCAGAAGATCCCTTACCCTAACCCTCTCCCGGAGGGAGAGGGAACTGCGATTTTTGAGGCGCACAACTGTGTTGCACATCTCGCAAGCGTACCCGGTAAGGGCAAAAGGAGCATTATCCGTAAGCCTTGCGAAAGGCCTTCTCGATATCCGCACCACTCGCTTTATCCAGCACGGTGGTTCTGCCGGGTCGAGTCGACGGAGCCAGTTCAAGCACCTTCTTGAAACCTTTGAAATCCAACCCCAGGTCGGCCGGGGTGGCAATCAGCTCGTTTCGCTTAAGGAACTCGGCTTGGGCCGAGGCGGAGGGCTCCTTCTGTAATATAGAGGTAAATACCGCAAACATCGCCACCTGCTCGCCGTGCAACGTTACTTTATCCGGATAAAGCTCGTCGTAGGCATGGCTCAAAAGATGCTCGGCGCCGCTGCACGGACGGCTCGTGCCTGCGATCCCCATGGCGATGCCGGAGAGCAGAAGACCCTCGGCCAGGATCTTTAAAAACGAGGTGTCTGTAAGATTGACCCGCCTGGCATCAAGCATTTCGAACGCTGATTTGCGAGCCAGGAGCGCGGCCACGGTATCGTAGTGTTCGTGGGTCTTGCGGTAGGCAGCCAGCCAGTCGTTGGTTGCGGAGATGTTGGACACAAGATCCCCCACCCCTGCTTTAAGGTTTCGGGCAGGTGCTTTAGTTATCGCAGCCAGATCCACGAGCACCGCGGTAGGCATGTTCACCCCAACGCTGCGCGTGTCCTTGCGGAAGCGAATCACCGCTACCGGCGAGGAGATGCCATCGTTGGAAAGAGAAGTGGGGACGCTCACCACGGACAGCATCCTGCGCGAGCCGGCGAACTTGGCTACGTCTATCACCCTTCCGCCGCCAACACCTAAGAGCACGTCGGGTCTAACCTCATCTATCGCTGCTTCCACCGCCTCCACCTCGTGGTAGGAATTGTCTTCAATCAGGTGAACCTCAGGTTCCTTGAAACCTGTCGCAACCCTGTCCGCTAGACTCCGGATGTCCCGCATGGTGATGATAATGGGCTTGGTAAAGAGAAGGCTGGATTCGCACAGAAGCTCATTAACCTTGTTCAGAAGATCCTCTTCGATCCTCACCAGTATGGGCAGTGATACGCTGCTTCCGAATATGGGCATCTAGGCCTCCAGGTTGTCAATTTTTTTTGCAATAACCTGAGCCTTTGCCAGATCCTCGTGGGTGTCTACCTCTATCCAGGGCAGTCCCCGGGTACTGAGGGAATAAATCGGGTATTCACCAAGGATCTCGGCGATGGCGTTCTCGTACCACACACCGGTTTCGCCTGCTTTAATCATCTCGTCCATCTTATCAAAGAACGCTTTAGAGAAGTCTTTTCCGAATCTTGCAAGTCCGATGTATTCGCCCGCGCTTTTCTCCCGATCGAGCGTCTTGGCGATAGCGGTGATTCTTTGCTCCCCGTTCACCATCACCCTCATCTCCTCCTTAACCAGAGGATTTACGTCATCCACCATCATCAGGCTACTTCTGGCATCCTGGAGTATGTCCTTGACCATCTGCGAAGCAAACAGCACGTCGCTGTTGAGCAGGAGAAAATCTTGACCGACAAGCTCACCCCTGGCCAGCCACAGGGAGTAGATGTTGTTGGTTGTATCATAGATTTCGTTGTGAATGAACCGGCAATCCGGCGCTGCCTCTTTCAACTTCTCGACCTTGTGTCCGGACAGGATGATCACCTCTGATCTTTCAATCCACGCGCCTCGCAATGCCGACAGCGCTCTTTCGATCAACGTCCTTCCCCCCACCTCGATCATCGCCTTGGGACGGTCGATGGTAAGGGGATGAAGCCTGCGGCCTTCGCCTGCGGCCAGAATGATGGCCTTCATCTTCCCCTCTGCTTCATCTGAATCTTGATAATCAGGATGGTTATTGCATAAAGGAGGCTTGCACCCCATATCACGTAGGTGGGCAGATGGGGCGTAAGCCAGGCCAGTGCCGGACCCAGGAAAAGGATAAAGAACTGCTCGTCATAGGCGGTGTAGAGTTGTCCTACCCGGCGGATCAGTCTCACCTCAGCCGGAGCCTGAGGTATCTCCTTCTGTCTGATGCGTGGCTGGGTGTGATGGGCAACAAAGTGGATACCGTAGTGGAACATGACGCCTGCACCAGTTAATAGACCCCAGGTCAGCCCGAACGCACGGTAAGCTCCCCAGGTAAGTACAACCATAGCAATAAGTTTCCGGAAGAAATCGATTATGGGATCAAGCCTGCGCCCTAAGGGAGAGAACTTGTCGGTGAGCCGGGCCAGCTTGCCGTCGGTACAGTCGAGAATCCACGCGAACCAGAACAAAAGTGCTCCCCATAGAAGCGAGAGGGAATCGCCGCGCCAGAAGAAGTAAACGCAGGCCAATGCAGGTATTACACTTGCGATGGTTACCACATTGGGATGGATGGGTGTATGCGAAAGCAGCCTTGCCAGAGGGATGCCCAGGGGATCGGCAAAGAGAACCGTACTCCAGGCGTCGGTTTCTTTAAGATATGACGGGACTTTCCTCATTCGTTAGTCTATTGATTGCCGTGCAACTGTCAATACATGAGGGCCTGCTGCGATTCCCTTCATCAACGGAGCAGCAATCGCAAGGTTCAGATCAGAGATGGATCCCAAGGTGGGGGTAATACCGATTCAACAGCTCTCTGATGCGCCGAGCCTGATGTTCAAAGGTCAAGGAACGTATCGTCTCGTATCCACCTTTAGCCAAACGATAGCGCAGGTTACCGTCCTGAATAAGCCTACGCAAGGCGTTGACCATCTCCTCTCGATTGCTTGGTGTGACAAGCAGGCCGTTTTGCTTGTCCTTCACACGATAAGGTACCCCTGCCAGGCGGGTTGCCACGACAGGCAGTCCTGCCCCCCATGCCTCAAGAATAACACGTGGAAAACCCTCAGGGTAGCTATCTGAAGGCTGGACGAAGACATCCGCTTCTCGATACAGTTTCTGAAGTGTGCCGTCTGAGGAAACGAACCCCGGAAGTTTAATATTGGTCTGGAGGCCTCGTTCTGCGACATGCTTGCGCATAGGCTCAAGCAGCGGACCGTCACCCGCCATCCTTAACCTGATCCCTGGGAAATCAACTCGCAAATCCTCGATAGCTTGAATCAGCAATTCTATGCCCTTGCCGTGGTCAAATCGCCCGACGAAGAGTAGATCCTTTGCCTCTCCCTTGGTTTTCTTGGGGGGTAGCAGCTTCTTTTCAGAAAGTAATATATCGTCAAGCTGGTATACAGGGTGTAATGGGGTCGAGAAAAGCTTCTCCAACTCGCCTCCGGTTACCAAAGTTATTCCATAACGACTCATCCACCGAGTCAACAGGTGTAGCGTAAAGGAAGCCAATCGAGCCGTGAGACGACGCAGGCCTTTATGCTTTTGTGACCGGCCTGCGATTAATACGTTGCCCGATACGTGCATGATTACCGGCTTGTTTTGCTTTTTGGCAAGCCACCAGAAGAAAAAAGCCGCCCCGGAAGGCAAACGTAACCAAAGGATGTCGCTTTTTGCCAATAGGTTACGGGCAGTCTTCAGAATTCGATTCAGGGAAAAGGGTATTGAAGTTAAGCTCTCTGCAAGGCTACGCCAGCCAGGCAAAGGCAGCAGGTTTATACCGAGATCTTCTGCAACGACTCGATAGTTGCTACGATCTATATCTTGAATGGGGGTGACCGAGACGGCCAAGGAGATTTGCTCGGCGAGTTTTAACCTTTTGATGAAGTTCAACGATTCGGAGTTGGAAACAGTAAAGTCCCCGTCGCCGCGGTAGCGGTCATGAAGATAGATTCCAAGCCTTAGACCTTGCTTCACACGGAATTCTATCGTGTGATGATCGGAAGTCAACCGCTGGGAATTATATAGATCAAGAAAAGCCACGCCTGCTTGACATTATTAGCCTGGCCCTTATAATCAATCTCGACTACTGGGGGATCGTCTAATGGCAGGACGGCTGACTCTGGATCAGTTAATCGGGGTTCGAGTCCCTGTCCCCCAGTTTTTTACCCCACAAGGATGCTTCGCATTCTCGCGGGGACCCCGTTTTTTTACTCCGCAAGCCTGCTTCGCATTCTCGCGGGGACCCCATTTTACACTTAAGAGTGGATTGGCGTTCCTAGCTGATTCAGAGTTTTCCTTAAAAAACAGCTAATCGGTGGTTCGTCCGAAGGGTAGCGACCGTAAGGGAGCTGCACCGTAAGGGAGCTGCACCGTAAGGGAGCTGCACCGTAAGGATGGCGGCCTGTAAGAGCCATCATCGCTGTCCCCCCCTACCTCCGGCATTGACGGTTAACACTGCGGCTCTTATCCTGGTGTCCTTCTACCAGCTCCTTAGGGTAATCAAGCGCAGCTCGCCGAGCTCCGGGTTGTCCGCTGGGATGGAGAGCGACTCAAGTAATGCTCGGGCTTCATCGGTATGAACCAGTGAAAGCAGCTTCAGGCGTTCCTCACTCAGCTCTCCTTGCCATGGTCCTAACGACTCCTCCTCTCCTGCCATGTAGGTTGCGGCCTCCAGCATCTCAGAGGAAGGGTTTTCTTCTTTGAGACCGGTAAGGGCTTTCCCCGGATCGGCTCCCAGCTTTGCCGCCACCAGATGTGACCAGCGCCGCACGTCCGGGTGCTCGTCCTTGAAGCGCTGTTGGAGCAGGAGCAGTCCTTCCGAAGCACCGATTGCGCCCAGAGCCTGCACCCCTGCAAGGCGAATGCTCCAGAACTTGTGGAACAAAACCGGACGCAGCGATTCGAGGGATGATGCGTCCTTGAGCCTTCCGATAGCGGTCACGGAGGCCTGCTGGACCTCCCATGAGGCGTCGTTGAGCCGCGAGCGCAGTGCGGAAGCCGCGGCCGGATCTCCAATCGCGCCCAGGGCAAAGGCCACCTGCTCTCTCACCGGTGGTTCCGGGTCGGAGAGCAACTCGCTTAAGGGTCGGACCGCTTTCATGCTCCCTAAAAGCCCGAGGGCGTGTGCTGAAGCCATCACGCAAAGGTCGTTCTCATCCGCAAGACCTTCGATCAGGACGTCCTCAGCCGAGATCTCGCCTAAGCGTCCGAGCGCCTCGAACACCGCCTGTCTTACCTCGGATTTCTTGTCTGTAGCTTTTGTCTGGAGTGGTTTTACCGCGCGTTTATCTTTAAGCATTCCCAACGACCACGCCGCCTTCGCACGAACGGCCCACCGGGGATCATCCAAGAGCTTTATCAAGGTCTCTACAGCGGTGGTGTCGCCCATTCGACCGAGTGCCTGTGCTATGAGGTGTCGTTCAGGAACGGAGGGGTCAGTGGCGGCTTGGGCAAGTACCTCGGTGGCCCTCGGATCCGCGATCTGTGCCAATGCCATGAGTGTTTTTTTGCGTTCTGAACCTGAAAGGGAAGAAAGGCGCTCAAGGAAGATAGGAACCGCCTCCTTGGATTCGAGCTTACCCAAGGCCTCGGTTGCATTCTTGCGGACGCGGGGGTCGGTATCGTCAATGGCCTTCAGTAACGCGCCGATCGCCCGCGCGTCTGCGATCTCCCCCAGCGCCCAGGCGGCGTTGGTTCGCACCGGTGCCGCACGATCAGAAAGCGCCTCAATCAAAGGCGTCACCGCTGAGGTATTACCCAACAATCCCAATGACCATGCAGACTCGTAGCGAACCCCGGTAGAGGGCGATTTCAACGCCGCGATAAGGGAAGGTGTAGCCCCAGGGTTACTCAGATACCCAAGGGCTTCGGCAGCAAACATACGCGTCTGCTCCGAGGGGCAACCCAAGACTTCACTCAACAGACTTATCGTCCCATAAAGATCCTCCCCGGCAAGGGAGTCTATGTACTCGTGACGCTCTTCTATGGAACGAAGCGCCATTACATCAAAAGCTCCGCAGTCAAGCGGGGCACTGAAAAGTAGAAGCCAGACAAACATCACACTCCTCCAGTTGCCTTTAATCTAATATATTCTACACGATCATGTGAATTTGTCAACTTGACAAGGGGGTAAGTGCGGACTATAATTTTAGTCGTATGCCGATCTACGAGTACCGTTGCAAGGTATGCGGATACGCCTTTGAGCGCCTGCAGCCGATCTCAGCTAAGCCTTTGCGCCGCTGTCCGAAGTGCGGCAGTCCTGTTGAACGTCTCATAGGTACAGGTGTAAGGGTTATCTTTAAGGGGAGTGGTTTTTACGAAACCGACTATAAGCATAAGGATTCTGCATCCGAGTTGCCTAGAACGAGGAACTCCAAAACAAACAAGTCCTCCTGACCTTTAACCAAAAATGCTCTTAGCGAGGGAAGAGAACTCGCTAGATCTATCTGTGGTCGGTTCAGGAGCGCAACCTCGAATTAAGTCATGTCTTTACGTGCCACAAGCCCCTCATGCTCATAGGGTAATTCAGGATCGGGGTCAACCTGCACCCACCTCCCCGAACTTCGACATACACGGTAAACATTTCTTACCTGTCCCGTTAAATTAAAGCGCTCCTGCCCTATCCTTACTATGTGGGCAAACTTTTTGGGTCTATCTGGAGTAACTCCCATCTGATCCTCCTACAAAAGTGGCCGATTAGACTATCAAACCTAACCCAAGCCACTCTACATTGATTTGTGTGAGATAAAAGTCTAAAGCTACTTTAGCTTCACTATCTTGGTGATTCTTCCTTCACTACCTCTGGCAAAGTAGGTTCCACCAGAAAGACTGTTTACCATGATTCGGTCGCCGTTGATTTCGCAATCAACCTTTCTCCCTAAAACGTCCACAACCTCGCTGCATCCTGGAACGGTTACCGAAGGACCTTGAGAGAGGATAGTAGAGCTTTCGGTTGGAGTGATGTTAGGCGGAGTTTCTGAAACGCTGGGAGCGTCGTTGTAAAGAATCAACACTTGGAGTCTAGGGTTTACTGCACCTCCATTACTCTCATTAGTATGAATCATGAAATCCAAAGTATGTATTCCAGTTTCAAGTTCCATCATAAAGCTAGGAGTTTCATACCAACGACAGATCGACGTACCTAAAGAGTTTTCATCTAAGACTAACCATACATGAAGCGAACTCCCACCATATCTTTCTCCACCTGTTACTACAGTTGCAATACTGAACTGATCCAGCTGAAACGTAACACTAGCAAGTTTGTAGGTGCCAGGCGTCGGAAAGTCAAGGGTGTCTTCAGTATAGTCCTCAACCATGAAGACCCCTCCGAAGACCATTGACACACCTAGTGCCATTAAGGCTACGATTGTTAGAGCTTTTTTCATTTTGTTCCTCCTTGTTGTACGTCCTTTTACTTTCAAAAACAGATAAATAATAGGCTTTTTTTAACTTCTGTCAAGTTAATCACCCTATAGTGCTGACATTGTGGAGCGGACTGGGGGTCTATCGGAAGGTATGCGGGCCGACCTAATACCCTATGGGGCACTCGGTGCCCCATAGTGGCACGCTGAGGTCACCCCTACGAACTTTCTAACCTACTACTGCAGTTTGGTAATCTTAACTGTTTTGCCGTTGTCTGTTTTTGCAAAATAGGTTCCGCTTGAAAGACTGTTTACCATGATTCGGTCGTTGTTGACTTCACAATCAACCTTTCTTCCTGAGATGTCTACAACTTCACTGCATCCTGGAACAGTTACAGAAGGGCCACAAGATAGTATAGAGGGGTTTTCAGTTGGGGTAGATTGCGGTGGAGCCTCTGTAACACTGGGAGCGTCCTCGTAAAGAACTAGCACTTGCAGCATTGGATTGACTATTGTGTCACCCGTAGCGCCTTTAACTATGAAGTCCAAGGTGTATGATCCGGCTTCGAGATATGTCATGAAGTTAGGAGTGTTGTCATAACTGCAGGATGACATATTCAAGGGAGTTCCGTTAAGGTTCAACCAAAAACTTAAGAAGTAGGAACCACATCCGCCGTATTCACATCCTGCTCTACCTGTTACTACGTGTATGATGCTGGGTTGAGGTAGCTCAAATGTAACGGTAGCTAACTTGTTGCCGCCAGGTTCTAAGATCGGAACAATACGCTCAGTACAATCTTCAATCATGAAGATTCCTCCGTATGCTGTTGACACTCCTAAAGCCATTAGTGTTAGGATTGTTAGGGCTTTTTTCATTTTTCCTCCTTTGCCCTTGCGGGCGATTGTTTTGCGCTGACGGTTAACAGCTAAGGCCTCCTCCTCAACTCTTCTCTCCTCTCTTCTATCGTTTGTGGGGCCTTTGAATGTGTTCTCGAGCTATCTACTCCTACTGTGTTCTCCGGCAATCCTTTAAGCTTAGCAAGCTCACCTAAAGTGTTTCTCATCCCCCCTATGATAGCTTTCAATGCTTCGTTGGCTTTAGGAAAACCCTGAAGTATTCCCTCCATTTCATTGAGATCTGTCATTACCTCTTTAACGAGTTCGTGACTTTTCTTCATGTAATTCTCCTTACTACTGCAGCTTCACTATCTTGGTGATTCTTCCTTCACTACCTCTGGCAAAGTAGGTCCCGCTTGAAAGGCTGCTTACCATGATTCGGTCTTCAATGATTTCGCAATGGACTTTTCTTCCTGCAATGTCTACAACTTCACAGAATCCTGGAACGGTTACTGAAGGGCCGCAGGATAGTATAGAGGGGTTTTCAGTTGGGGTAGATTGCGGTGGAGCCTCTGTAACACTGGGAGCGTCCTCGTAAAGAACCAGCACTTGTAGCCTTGGATTAATTACAAATCCTGTGTAGCCAAACTTGCCCATTAGTTCCCAGGTATAAGTGCCCGATTCCAGTTCTGTCATGTAAGTATTTGTGCCCAGACTATTCCACGAAGTTGACATCCCTAATGAATCTCCATTGTATGTTAGCCAGTAGAGAGCATAGTTAGTTCCTTGTCGTGCTTCAAAACAGCCATATGTAATAGAAACAATGCTAGGTTGGTCTGTTGTGAATTCAAGTTCAAGAACCTTGTAGATAGCCTGTCCACTAAGGCCAAGGCTGTCTTCAATGTGGGTCTCATACAGGATGGATTCCCCAAAGACTACTGACACCCCTAGTGCCATTAGTGTTAAGATTGTTAGGGCTTTTTTCATTTTTCCTCCTTGTTGTACGCCTTTTTACTTTCAAAAACAGATAAATAATAGGCTTTTTTTAACTTCTGTCAAGTTAATCACCCCATAGTGCTGACATTGTGGAGCGGACTGGGGGTCTATCGGAAGGTATGCGGTCCGACCTAATACCCTATGGGGCACTCGGTGCCCCAAGGGGCACGCTGAGGTCACCCCTACGAACTTTCTAACCTACTACTGCAGTTTGGTAATCTTAACTGTTTTGCCGTTGTCTGTCTTCGCAATGTAGGTACCACTTGAAAGGCTGTTTATCATGATTCGGTCTTCAATGATTTCGCAATCAACCTTTCTCCCTGAGATGTCTACAACCTCACTGCATCCTGGAACGGTTACAGAAGGGCCACAAGATAGTATAGAGGGGTTTTCAGTTGGGGTAGGTTGAGGTGGGATCTCTGTGACACTGGGAGCGTCCTCGTAAAGAACCAGCACCTGTATTCTTGGGTTGGCTACGTAAGCTCCTGCGGAGGGAAATTTACCCACTAGTCCTAAAGTATAAGTACCCGACTCTGGTAGTTCAGTCATGTAAGTACTTGTGCCATAGCTCCGCGAAGTTGACATTCCTGATATTCCTAAAGAATCTCCATTACATGTGCATGTTAGCCAATAGGAAAGCCCGTAAGATGATCCATACCCATTGGACACACCGTATGTAATAGAAACGATGCTGGGCTGGTCTGTTGTGAATTCTAGTTCCAGCACCTTTTTTGTACCTACTCCCGCTAAATCAAGGCTGTCCTCAATGTGGGTCTCATACAGGATGGATTCCCCAAAGACTACTGACACCCCTAGTGCCATTAGTGTTAGGATTGTTAGGGCTTTTTTCATTTTTCCTCCTCGTTGTACGCCTTTTTACTTTCAAAAACAGATAAATAATAGGCTTTTTTAAACTTCTGTCAAGTTAATCACCCTATAGTGCTGATATTGTGGAGCGGACTGGGGGTCTATCGGAAGGTATGCGGGCCGACCTAAAAGTCGGCCCCTACGAACTTTTCCTATCGGGGAAGGGATTGACGCAAAGGAATCAAAAACGGCCTGTAGATCGGTTTCTTGTCTAGAATTGCGATCTTTTCTCCGCAGGAGAAAAGGAGCATCAATATTAGCAGATGCGCGGCAGCTGTTCGCCCTCGAGAACCAGCAAGGGTCTTTCCGACCCTAATAAGGTCTCCAGCCACAACCCCTCCGGTCCCTCCCTGACCTCACCGATCGCTTTTGCGTTCTTGCCAAGAGGTTCGGCTTTCAGCACCTCAAGCGCTCGCTCAGCATGATCATTGGCAACGATAGCTATCAGCCGCCCCTCTGACGCCAGGTAGTATGGATCAAGCCCCAGCAGCTCGGCTACTCCCTTGACCGCAGGGCTGAATGGGACATCTTGCTCCTTTATAATCATCCCCAACCCTGCAGCCGAAGCCAGCTCGTTCAGGGTAGTAGCCAGGCCGCCCCTCGTAGGGTCGCGCATGGCCTTGACGTCCACCCCGGCCTCGATCAAACGCTCAACCAGAGGCCAGACGTTGGCGATGTCGGATTCTATCTTGTGCTCGAACCCGAAATCTCCGCGCGCAAGGAGCACCGCCGCCTCGTGATTACCGATATTACCGGAGACGCAGATTGCATCGCCCGGCTCGATACGCTCGGGTGCAAAGGTACGCTCGTGCTCAAGCGCCCCGAAGCCGGTGGTGGTGATGTAGCAGTCGTCCACCTTCCCTTTCTCTATAACCTTGGTATCTCCGGCTATCAACTGGACTCCGGCCTTGTTCAACTCCTCGCCCATTGAGCGAACGATTCGCTCCAGCACATCCATACTCATCCCTGCGCGAAGCACGAAGCCTGCGGTCATGAACCGCGGTCTGGCTCCTTTAACCGCCAGATCGTTTAAGGTCCCGCAAACGACAAGCTTGCCTATGTTCCCGCCGGGAAAGAACAATGGATACACCACGTGGCTGTCCGTGGTTAATGCTATCCGCCCTCGATCTGAGGGAAACTCAGCAGCGTCCTCTAATCTCTCTAATATCGGGTTGCCCAGATACGCAAGGAAGAGTTCGCGTATGAGCCTTGCCGTTTTCCTGCCGCCCGAGCCGTGGGCTAATCCTATTACCTTATCTTTCATACTTATAGTAGGCGGCGCACGCGCCTTCGCTTGAGACCATGCAAGGGCCTATTGGATTGGAAGGGGTGCAGGCCTTTGCAAACAAAGGACAGTCCGGCGGGATGATCTTGCCCAGCAAAACGTCCCCGCACCGGCAGCCATTGGTGTCGAATCTCTCTCTGTGTTCCAGGGGAGGCAAGGAGAACTTGTGCTCCGCATCAAAATCCTTCCAGACCTCTTTCAATTTCAATTCACTTTCAGGGATCGTTCCCAGTCCTCTCCACATTGAGTCCTTTACATCACACATCCCTTCCATAATCTTGAGTGCTGCTTTGTTTCCCTCTTTGGTTACAACGCGCGTATATTGGATTTCAAGACGGGGCTCGTCCTCCTTGATCTGATCTGCGATCATCACCAAAGCCTGCAGGATATCCGTGCCCTCGAAGCCCGTAATCACACAGGGTCTTTTGAACTCATCTACGAGGAAGCGATAAGGCTCTGAGCCTATCACCGCGCTCACGTGACCGGGGAGTATGAAGCCGTGGATGGCCAGATCAGGATGTGCGGCAATCATCCTTAAAGCGGGCGGGATCAGCTTGAACGCTGTGCAGATCGAGAAGTTGCCTATTCCTCTCCGCTTTGCTTCGGCAACCGTGGCCAGTACCGTTGGCGAAGTAGTCTCAAATCCAACGCCAAGGAAACAGAACTCCTTGGCTGGTTCGGATTGGGCCATCTTCAAAACGTCCAGCGGCGAGTAAACGATTCTTATGTCGGCTCCTGCGTCCCTTTGCTCCGCCAGTGAGCTTTCCGTTCCCGGCACGTGCAGCATGTCGCCGAAGGTGGTAACCGCCACATCCGGCATCCGCGATAGCTGGATGAACCGGTCTATCTCGGCATCTGAGGTTACACACACCGGGCAGCCCGGGCCTGAAAGAAGTCGCACCTTTCCTGCAAGTGCGCGCCGGATGCCCGTTTCCGATATGGCGTGGGTGTGGGTGCCGCATACCTCCATCAGCGTCAGTGGCTCCTTGATGTGTGCACAGAGTTCCGCCGACAACCCTCGTATCAGATCGGCGTCGCCCTCCAGGCGTTTAAGGATTCCAGGAAGGTCTTCAGGCATCAAGCCCTTTCTCAACCCTCACCATCTCCTGGATCAATCGCAGGGTCTCCTTGGCGTCTTCCTCCGAGAGCTTCTTTATTGCAAACCCGGCGTGAAGGATAACGTAATCGCCTGCCTTGACACCGGGAAGCATAAGAAAGGATGCCTCACGCTTTACCCCCTGATAGTCCACCTTGCCCATCGCTCCGTTAATTTCCATCACTTTTGCAGGAATTCCTATACACATAGTAGAATTATAGCAAGGCAAGGAGTCAGGTCAAGCGCAGCAAAGAGGATTCTAAGATTACAAGATTTAAAGATTTGAAGATTGGGTGGGATTCGCCCGCTGGAAGTTGGCAGCCCCTAGCGGGTACGTGGAAAACACCCTCTCAGGGTGTTGCCGTCTTTGCTACTACTTGCTCATTTCAAAATACAAATATCAAATTGCAAATTGGCGCGCGTCCAGCGGGCAGGCGTCGTACCCACGGTGGCGCAGGGCGGTTGCTAGTTCCCTTGCATACCCGTGGGTTGTCCAGACCTTTTTTGGCCCCACCCTGTCCACGTATCTTAACAACTCACCGAAATCCGCGTGATCCGATAATGGAATCTGGGTTGCGCCTCGGTTGAACCGTCTGGTAATCGCCCAGCCTGAGACGGCGGCGAATCCGGGGTTGGCGACCTTCACGTAGCGCGCTTTCTGAGGAGTAACGATCAGCACGCCGGGCACTGATCCTTCATCGGCATACAATCTATAATCGCCAAGATCTACACCGAATCCCTCATAAACCTTGGACATCTGCCAAACGGTCATTGAGACCGAGGCGTGTATCTTTTCTCTTGCAAGCAATGCCAGAAGTTCCTGGCTTTTTCCAAGCGAGTAGGCCATAAACACAGGTGTTCGGCCGCTAATTTGGCTTTTTTCGATGAAGTCAAAGATCTGCCGCTCGATTCTCTCCCGGGCCGGCCATTGAAAGAGATGGGTGCCAAATGTCGCTTCAACAATGAGGTTCTCGGCCTGAGGGATGTGGATCGGCCTGCACGAGTAGCCCGCTCGCAGCTTGATGTCACCTGAGTAAAGCAAACTGGTTTGGGGAGTCTCCACGAGTGCCTGGGCAGAGCCAAGGATGTGGCCGGAGGGATAGAGAGTCACCTTTATCTTCCCCAAAGACATTCGCTTGCCGTAACCAAGGCTCTCGGCGGTCTTTACCCCGTAGCGGACCTCAAGCAGCCTGGTTGTCTCAGGGGAGGCAATAATCCTTCCCTTTCTTACCGCGTGGTCGGAGTGGGCATGTGAAAGGATAATCGGCTCGCCGTCGCGTCCGGCGTGATCCAGCATCACAGCACTATCCTCGAACTCGACCCTGCCTTGGTGATGAATGCGCATCAATGATTCTACCCGGCTAAGGACTTCAGTCAAGAAAAATGACTGGGAGAGAGTGTTGACCTTCTTCGATCCCTGACTATTATATGGTCTTGGATGTCAAGCAAGAAGGAGGATATGATGAAGAAGTTGGCCCTCAAGCTTGTAGTTGCGGCTGTGGTATTTTCGGTAACCAGTATCCGAGGCGGCCAGGCCGAGGATGCGCTTTCAAGGATGCGCTCCTCCTGGGATACGGTGAAGTGCTACACGGTTATTATCCGCACCCACCAGTCGAAAGGCAACGCCGCCAGGGATTACACCGTGGACTACAGCTGCAACAATTCGGGCTGGATCAAGACCCACGTAATAGAGGGTGACAGCAAGGGTTCGGTGGCGGTCTACGATCCGGTAAACGACCGCATCCGGATTCGCTGGGGTGGTGTTGCTCTTCCGATAAGCCTCTCACCAGAATCGAAGAAGACGCGAGGGCTTCGAGGCGAGAAGATATACGAGGGGAGTTTCGGCGCGATGCTCAAACACGCCGAATGGTATCTGGCCAACGGGTCTTTGTCCTGGGTGGGTGAGGAAACGGTGGACGGAGTGGCGTGTGCGGTGATAGAGTTCAAGACCTCCAGACCGGAAAAGAACTTAGGGATCGCGCGTGAACGATGGTGGCTGAACAAGAGTACGGGGTTCATTCGGAAAATCAATGGCTTCGACGCCAACGGAAAGAAGGTGCAGTGGTCAATCTTCAGGGGCCTGAAGCTTAACCCCGATCTACCGGAAGACCACTTTAAACTGTGAGGCCTGAATGAATAGAGTCTTCTGCTTGATCCTCGCGGCATTTTTATCGATCCTTACAGGGTGCAAGGATAAGACTGCCGATTCCCTCACCGTGGCAAACCGGTACTTTGCCGCACTCCAAAGAGGGGATATAGAAGAGGCTTACGAGTATCTGTGCGACCGTCCGCTCGTGATCAGAGCCGAAAACGGTGAAGAGATGCGATTTCGGGCGAGGCCTGACCTCCAGACCTGCAAGACCTTGATGGAGAAAGCCCCCAGGATTGCCGTTACCGAGATCAAACGAATGCCTGATCTCTCGCTGGAGGGCAAGCTTGAGGTTTTTCAGATTACGGCGCGTGCTAAAGAGCGAGGTCGCAACGTCGAACGCGCATCTGCTCAGTTTCTTCTCTATCTCGCGCTCAACAGCGAAGGCCGCTGGTCGGTGCTCCTCCCGGCTTCGGCGAAGATAAAAGGTACGGTAGCGGACAGTTCGGCGCTCTAACCCTAATCCTTGGCTCTGTCTCTAAGATCTCGACACTCGACGGATGAGTGGATGGGTAGATAGAAGTTGGGGTGGACTAACCTCGTGTTACTTTAAGTTCCCGTTTTCCGGCCAGTTAGGGGTAGAGCGGGGTTGACAAATTCGGTTTTACGCGTATCCTACCGGTTGGATTTCAACGAACCTTCAATCTACCAATTTGGAGGTAAATTAGATGAAGGCACTCAAGCTGAAGAAAGAGGATCTTTACGCCTACCTGGAGTCGCTTAAGAGCTACGGCGAGCTCTGGGGACCGGTGCCGCGCGGCGAGCGCTACGTCTACGCCAGGCTGACTAACGTACGCGAGGTTGCGCTTCAGGCGCTGCGAACCATCCTGCCGCCCAAGAAGTTCTTCGTTCCTCCTCGCTTCAATATGTTCCGTTACTCGGAGGGCAGCTATACCGAGACGTTCGAGGACGTCAAGCCGCGTGTGCTCTTTGGACTTCATCCATGCGACATACACGGGCTTATGATCCTTGACGAGCTGTTTCTGGAACGTTTCCCTGACCCTTACTACAAAAAGCGCCGCGAAGCAACTGCGATAATAGGACTCTCATGCATCCCTGATGACAAGTGTATGGCGCGCTCGACCAACACCCATGCCGTAGAGGGCGGATTCGACCTTGCCTTTAACGAACTCGGAGACGACTATCTGGTGTGGGTAGGTTCCTCACTTGGTGACGACCTTGTGCGGTTGAACCTCGATCTCTTTAACGAAGAAATTGATGCGCAAGACCTTCAGAAGTATCTTGAGTGGCGGCGTAAGCGCGACTCCCGCTACAAGCTCAACTTCGATCTTACGGGTATGCCGGACATAATGGAGCTTTCCTGGGATTCCGATTTATGGCAGGAACTTGCCGATAAGTGTCTGGCGTGCGGTGCCTGCTCAATGGTGTGTCCTACCTGCAACTGCTACAATATCCGGGACGTAAGCGATCTGTCACTTGAATCAGGTGTCCGCGAGCGTCACTGGGACAGCTGCATGAACAAGGAATACGCCCTGGTGGCAGGCGGTCACAACTTCCGCGAGGCCCGTGCCGAACGTCTAAAGCTCTACTACACCCACAAGCTGAAGGCGTTCATCACCGAGTACGGCAAGCCCTCCTGCGTCGGCTGCGGCCGCTGCATCGATACCTGTCCGGTTAATATTAACGTGGCCGAGGTTATCCGCGCCCTCAAGGGCCAGGAGGTGAAGGTATGACTGACAACTCTCAGATTGCTGCATCAGCGCCGTCTGCCAACCCCTTCATGCCTGAGCAGATGCGAATCGTGCGGCGCTCCGACCTTACATCAGACGTCCGTTTCTTCCAGGTGCGACCGGTGGATATGGAGCGTGCGCTCTCTCTTGACTACAAGCCTGGTCAGTTCATGATGGTTTCACTTGCGGGTGTGGGCGAGTCGCCCTTCTCAATCTCGTCCACCCCCTCGCGGCCCGGTATGCTCGAGTTCTGTATCCGCAAGGTCGGTCGGTTGACCGGCGAGCTCTTCAAGTACAAGGAGAACTCGATCATCGGGGTGCGTGGTCCTTACGGCAACGGCTTCCCCTTCGAGAAGATGATCGGCCACGACATCCTCATAGTGGTCGGCGGCCTGGGGGTGGCACCACTGCGTTCCCTCCTTTTATACATCCTTGACAACCGGGATAAGTTCGGCAAGTTCTACGTCCTGCACGGCGCTCGGACACCCGCAGAGATGCTGTTCCGCAAGGAGTTCTTCGAGATCAAGGAACGCGACGACCTGGAATGTCTCTTGACTGTGGATAATGACCCAACCAGCCAATGGCCTTTCAACAAGGGGGTGGTTACCGATCTCTTTCCTAAGATCAAGGAGCTTGATCCGGACAACACCTTTGCCACGATCTGCGGCCCTCCGGTTATGTACAAGTTCGTGGTGGCCGAGTTCTTAAAGCTCGGCATACCCAAACACCAGATACTCATGACCCTTGAGCGGCGGATGCACTGCGGAATAGGCAAGTGCGGACACTGCGCCATAGGCTCCATCTACACCTGTCTTGACGGTCCTGTATTCAGCTACTGGGACGTTCTTCACATGAAGGATCTGATTTAGGAGCGATGATGGCTGAAATACCAAAACCAAAGGTCGGGTTCTACGGATTTACCGGCTGCGCTGGCGATTTGCTGACGATTCTGCACTGCGAGGATGAGCTTTTGGATATCTTTAACGCGGTGGATATACGTTCGTTTCTTATGGCCTCTAGTGATGTTCACGATGATGAGGAGCTGGACATCGCGTTCGTCGAAGGTTCTATCACAACCGATCACCAGCTTGAGTCGCTGAAGGGAATCCGTAAGCGTTCAAAGGTTCTCGTGGCTATCGGTTCGTGCGCGTGTTTCGGTGGTCCCCAGGCGGCACGTCTTGGCTGCGGCGACTGGGAGGAGCGCTTCAAGAAGGTTTACGGTGAGGTAAAACACACAATAGCCAGGCCCCGTGAGTCCTACCCCCTCGATGAGTACGTTAAGGTTGACTACTGCATCCCTGGTTGTCCCATAGACAAGCACCAGTTTTTCTTCGCCCTTACGAGGTTGGCCAAGGGTATGCCGGTTGAGTTGACCACCTTTCCTGTTTGCGCCGAGTGCAAGTGGAACGAGAACGAGTGTCTTTTGCTCAAAGGCGAGCTCTGTCTCGGCCCTGTGACCGCAGGCGGCTGCAACTCCCGCTGTCCCAACCACGGGTTGCCGTGTATCGGATGCTGGGGACCCACCAAGGAAGCCAACGTGGCTTCGGAGATCAGCCTCCTCAAGGAGCGCAACTTTTCTTCTGAAGAGATCGTCAACAAGCTTCGTTTATTCGGCGGAGCCGCCATGGTTCGCCGCTTCGCCGACCTCCTGGGTATCAAGACCGAAGAACCCGCCGGGAAGCCTCGCCAAAAGAAAGTGCGTAAGCCTGTCGCAGCCGGTAAGGCAAAGAAGAAAACCGCTTCTAAAAGTCCCAAGGCCAAATCGGGCAGGAAGAGATAGGAGCCCTGATGAGTCTTAACAGAATAAAAATCGAGTCCCTTGCCAGGGTTGAAGGTCACGGAGGGATCACGGTTAACTTCAAGGATGGCAAGCTTTCAAAAGTTACCGTTGACATCTACGAGGGTCCCCGGCTTTTAGAGACTATCGCGGTGGGCCGTATTCCTTCCGAGGTGGTGAGTCTTACCTGCCGGATCTGCGCGATCTGCACAATTTCGCATCGCTACGCCTCGCTCAGAGCCATGGAGAAGGCGCTCGAGATAGAGATACCTCCCAAGGTGCATCTCATGCGCGAACTGATGCACTGCGGCGAGATGATCGAGTCCAACGCCCTGCACGTCTTCCTGCTGGCGCTCCCCGACTATCTCGGTTATCCCTCTGCGGTTCACATGGTTCCCGATCATGCCGAGGACGTTCAGGCAGGATTGCGGGTAAAGAAGTTCGGCGTCAAGCTGATGGAGCTTACCTCGGCGCGTCCCATTCACGGCGAGAATCCGGTGATCGGCGGATTCGGTAAATATCCCTCCAAGGCTGAACTCTTGCGTTTCAAGTACGAGGCGGAGTCACTGATTCCTGACGCCGAGCGCGGGGTTGAGATACTTCGCAACCTGCGTCAGCCTACCTATATGGAGGAAGGGATGACTTTCATGTGCATCAAGCCCGAGCATGACCGCTACGGCTGGGTTGGCGACCGGATACTCGTCTCTACTGGCGAGGAGTTCAACGCGTGGGATTACCGTAAGCTGACCAACGAGCGGGTGGTGCCGCATTCCATGGCGAAACGCTCCCGATTCCAGGATAAACCTTACTTCGTTGGCGCGCTTGCACGCTTCAACCTTCTGGGCGAGCGTCTTGACGGCGCTGCCGGCGAGCACTTCCGCCGCTGCTACAACCTCTCATGGATTCGCAACCCGATGTACAACAACGTTGCGCAGGCGATCGAGATCGTATGGGCGCTTGAAGAGGTGCCTCGTATCGTAGATAAGCTTGTGGCCTATGAGGAAGACCCTGAAATCGTTGCGCCATCCCGCGATAGGGGTGCAGGTTCTGCCGCGGTCGAGGCGCCGCGCGGTACGCTCTACCATCACTACGAGATAGCTGACGGAAAGGTGATTCACGCGGATATCGTTACACCCACCGCTCAGTTCCTTGATATGATGGAGGAACACATAAGGGTGGCTGCCGAAAATCTCGTAAAAGAAGGAGATACGGAGGGTGTCGAACTCAAGCTGGAGATGATCGCACGCGCCTACGATCCATGCATCTCCTGCGCTACCCATCTGGTCAAAGTCCGAGGATTGGACAAGTAGACGAATACGAGGTTGAATAAAAAGAAGCGTGGCGGTTTTTCCGCCCCTTGTTTTTACCAACCGATTTTTTCGCCTTCATCGAAGACCAACGTTTATTTCTTCCCAGTGGTCCACAACGATCTGCGACCAAGTTTCGAGTTTGTTTTTTCGCTTCCGTAGTTCTTCGATAGTTAAGAATTCGAGTGAGGTAATCGAGCGTTCCCGTTTGATAACCCTTGGTTCTTTCAACTCCCATAGAACCAGTACCCCTAGATGCACCCTGCCCACCGGGTTGGAGTCGTCGTTTATTAACCCCGCTACCCGCTCCGTGAACTCGGTTTGAACCTCCACCTCCTCTGTCACCTCACGCCTGAGTCCTGCGGCAAACACCTCCCTAATGTCACGATCAAAAAGGCTGTGATCGGTTACGCTTACGTGACCGCCTATCCCCACAGATCCCAACGACCTCAACCTGCCTTCTTCTGTCTTTTTACCTCTTACGTAGAAAAGCAGCTTATCCTTCCAGACCATCACTACGTAGGGGATGAGCTGTTTGAAGGATGGGTCTTCCTCCGCCTTGCCCCTTTCAATGAATCTTGCCTGACCGCTCGAAAGAATTTGCTCCAGCAACGTGCCGTCGTCAGGGCGAAATCCCTGAAACCCGCCGAGCTCGTCCAGGAACGATTTGGGAAAGCAGAGCACCCGCTCACAAGCAACCTTCATCTGAAGAGCACTACCTTCCGCGAGAAGGCCTCTCCTTGAGACATCACAATCACATAGTACACGCCATGGGGTATATCACGCGGCCAACACAGTTCAACCTTGTCCTTAACGCTTGTAGTGGGCAATAGCGTAGAGATGCGTCGACCCGTTACGTCGAAGAGATCCACCTTGATCTTTTCTTCATACGGAATTACCAGGATAAGTTTCGAGGAGGAGGTCTCAATCCCCGGCGGATCGGAGAGTTCGTCCATCACCTCGCCCAGATCAGGCAAACTGTCTACGTCCTCCTCCAGATAGAACGAGGGTTCTGCAGCCAGGGGTTTGCGCCGCTCAAAGAGCGCGCGAATCTCGGTGCTGTCCAGTGCACGAGGAAGAAGCACTATCTCATCTATGGTTCCTTCGAATGAGGGTTTGTCTCCGCCATTCCCTCCTATAAAAAGGTTTGAGCCCGTTGAATAATCAACGAGTGGTGCGCTGCTTATGCTTGGAAGATTGGAGTCCGTTCTTGCCGAATCTGCCAGCTCCCCGCCCTCATAAAGTCGCAACCATTGACCGTCATAGGCGGCAACCACATGAATCCATCTGCCAAGGGCTTTTCCTGGATCGTCTATCAACCGGAAGAACGCCTTGTCCAGGTATTCGTTAGGCATCCAGAGGGTGTCGTGAAGGAAGGTGATATCCTCCGGGTAAGGCGGCTCGGAGAAGTAGGATAGTAGTCCTGCCTCGTAATTGCCTTTTTCTACTGCTTGTTCAAGATTCAACTGCGTGAGAACCAACCCCGATTCCCACAGGTTGCTTCCATCGAATGCCAACCCCTGGGAGTAACCTATGTTCTTATAGCTTCCCAATACGACCGCCTCGCCTTTATCCAGTGACGCCTGTTCGTCCAAGACGTAGGTTCGCCCGGATGATTCCCAGGTGGAAACCACCAGACGCATAGTATCATGGAAAGTAGCAAAGCAGCAGGCGGATACCCCTTCCACACCCATGGGGAACTCTCCTATGGTCACGGCGCTGTGGATCGCAAAGGAGCTATCCGCATCTATGGCGTAGAGCTTGTCCGAGTCGTAGTCAGCGGCCCAGAGAACTCCACGCGTGGAGTCATAGGCTAAACCTGATGTATGTGTTGCCTTAGGCGGCATATCGAACCAATCGAGCAGTTCCAGATTCTTTGGATCAATTCTCCATACGCGGGAAACAGGCGGGGCTTTGCGATAGGCGGAGAACAAAAGCTTATCTCCCATGGCACTCAGACCCTGGGGGACGAATCCGGCGGGGATTTCAGGCGTGCCCACGCGCTCCCAACCGAAGGGAGGCAGGCAGCACGTTTTGGGGTGGCTTACACCTTGAAGGCCGAAGCCAAGGTTGCCTTGCCGAAGCCAAAGCGAGAACACCTCAGGCCGCTCGGCGATTATCCGAAGAGCGTTTGAATACGTAAGGTGTTCCAGGGTGTCCAGTCTCAGCCACAGCGCTATTGTGAACGAGTCCCTGCACGCCTCGGCAGGCATATCCCACATGGCAAAGGAGCCATGTTCAAAATGCAGCGCCGAGCCGGTTGAAAACGTTTGATCCTCTCGCCTACCCCATCCGCCTCCGTCCCTTTCCCACCAGGCAACACCTTGAAGGATCAGGCTGTCGTGGCCATCGCCTGACACGCCCACGTCCCCTTCACCCTCGTCGCAGTGGAAGACCCAGCCGCGACCGGAATCAACCTGGGCCTTGGTGAAGATCGCATCGAAGCTGTCTTCATGCCCGTCGGTTGAGCCGGAATACAGAAGAATAAGTTTACTCTCATCTGGGAACAAAGAATCCAGCCTCAACCATATCCTGGTTGAACATGTATGAATGCTATCTGCCACCCAATAGGATAAGGGTTGAACTCTACGGAAGAATCGTAGGGCATTTCCTTCCAAGTCAAGCTTGCCCGCTTCGATCAAAGATCGAGTATCCAGCGTGAGCATTACCTGGACGTCGGTCTGCAGGTTCTCCGCAGGATTCGATACGACTACCTCTCGCTCGTAAACGGCAGCGTTTGCGAGAAGAATCACCAGCCAGAATGACATCTTTTTCTCCTAGGATAAGACATTCGTGGTCAACTTTACTCAAACGGCTTGTGCTGTCAAGTCCGCGATTTGCCTTAAGGAATGTATTGTATCTTTAGGACGCAAGAGGGACGGTAGATTCAGGTTATGGGAGTTTACCGCCTTTCTTAAGGACCCAGTTGCCTTGACTAAACCTTATGTTGCCGTAGAATCTCCTGAAAGCGTAAGGAGGATTCATGGTGTTCGAGGAAATTCTTGCAAGACCCAACGGAGCCAATTCGTGTTGGGCAGATCTTGCTATTAAAACCCCTGCGTCGCCTGACTACAAGACGCCACAGGATTTCGCCCCGACATCTGCAGAGGCGCGTGAAGAGATTATAGATAGAATCATAACCGCAGCACTGGATAAGGATGTACGACTCCTGGGAACGGCGGACTACAACCTGGGGCTTGATGAGCGTGGAATTTGGCTTGACGAACTCGGCAAGAGAGCCAAGGGGCGTGGGGTGAGTGTTTATCCGGGGGTGCGTTTGCTGCTTGAGGATGGCTTGGATTTCGTGGCTCTTTTTGAACCAGGACGTCCTCAGGAGGAGATAGACAAGTTTCTTGCAGATCTGGGCCTGCCCGGCAATGCACGTTTTTACCGCAGCAACAAGCCGGTGCAGGTGGCGCTTTCGCCGCGCGAGGTGGTTGCGCGGGTGCACTCCGCGCAAGGCATGGTGCTTATCATCTACAACGACGCCCTTAAGGAACACCCGGCGGTGGTTTCCGATCCCTGGGTGTGGGGGGCGATTCTTGCTCGCGGCCCGCATGAGCTGGCTCCGGAAGACGAAGCTGTGCTCTCCGGCAAGCGCAAGGGCTTCGAGCGCAGGCTGCCTCTGGCGCGCCTTGCCGGATCGTTCGCACAAAGACCTGAAGACGTGGGAACGAAGCGTGTTTCGATCAAACTGGGCGCGCACAACCTGGAGGGTCTGCGGATAGCGCTTCTTGACTCCAGGTCCAAGGTGCGTTTCCCTCACGAGATCGAGAAGCGCTCCTACTCGCGTCTTCTGGGAGCTCGCTGGGAAGGAGGCTTCCTCGACGGCCTGGCGATTCACTTTAGCCCCAGCTTCAACGCCATGATCGGAGGACGCGGAACAGGCAAGACCACCGTCATCGAAACCCTGCGCTACGCCCTCGATGAACCCCCGAAGACCGATCGCAACCGCGAGAACCACGAGCAGATCATGCGCGACGTGTTCCTGCCCGGTTCCAAGATCTCGCTTATGGTTGAATCCCACGAACCAAGACCCAAGCGCTACCTCATAGAACGCATCTACCCCTTCAAGCCGGTGGTACGCGATGCGGACACGGGCGAAAAGCTCAAGGTCAATCCCAAGGATGTGTTTCGTGCCGAGATCTTCGGCAACAAGGAGATATACGAGATATCCAAACAGCAGGACTTTCAGGTTAACCTGCTTGAGCGTCTGTGCGAGAAGGACCTTGTTGCACTTGAGGCGCAGGAGAGGCTTCTGATTGATAAGCTTGAGGAGCAGAACCAGGAGATAGCGACCCTGGCCGAGGAGCTCTCCAGGCGCGACGCGGAGCTCGCCAAGTTGTCTGCGGCGGAGGAGAAGCTCTCGCGGTTCCTGGAGATGGACATGCCATCGAAGATCGATGAAAAACGAAAACTAGAGCAGGAAGCCCATGTTTTTGAACGCGGCGAGGCGGTGCTTGCAGATATCAAGAAGATGCTTGCCGGACTCATCAGCGAGACCTCGGCAAGGCTCAAATCCTTGCAGGAGGAAGAAAAGGCCCCGCTTAATCCCCAGCTTCTCGACGAATACACGAGTTCGTTAGTCAACTTCGTCGAGGAGTTCGAGCGCAGCGTCCAGGGTCTGGTGGAGGGCCTGCAGGGAACCGAAGAAAGACACCGCGGTTTCCACGAGCAGTGGCAGAAGCTCTATAACGAGGGCGAGGAGCGTTTTCAGGAGAGCTTAAGGAGCTTGCAGGAGCGTTTCCCGGGCGTGGACGTCAACGAATACATTACTCTTGAGAAGGAGGTTATGCGTCTTCGCGAGCGCAAGGCCGAGCGCGACACGGTGGCATCGAGGCTTTCCATGCGGCGCGACGACCGCAGGGCTTTGCTCGGTCAGGTGCAGGAGCTGCGCGCCTCGCGGTTCGAGATGCTCAAAAGGGAAGCGGACGGATGGAACGCCGAGCTAAGCGGGAAGATACACGTCGAGCTTTTGGCCAGGGGCGATCACAAGCGCGTGGCCGCGGAGCTGCGGCATTTCATGCCTGGCTTAAACAAAGAGGACGCCCTTCGCATCGTCTCCGAGGAACGGTTCAGCTTTGCAGAGCTTGCCAAACGCTCACGTGCAGGCGACCGCAACGGCGTGGCCGAACTCCTTGGACTCCCGCCCGAAGAGCTGGTTCCATCCTTTGACGAGGAAACACTCTGCCGCATGGAGATGGTTGCAATCCCGCCCGAAGTCCTGATAAAGCTCAATCTCGGCACCGACAAGGACCCGAACTACCGCGACGTTTCGCATCTCTCCGACGGCCAGCGGTGCACCGCCATCCTCGGAATCCTGCTTTTGGAATCCCCATATCCTTTGATAGTTGACCAGCCTGAAGAGGATTTGGACAACGCATTCATCGTGGAGGAAATCGCCGAGCGGTTACGCGACCAGATGGACAAGCGGCAGTTCCTGGTTGCTACCCACAACGCGAACATCCCTGTGCTGGGCGATGCGGCGCAAATCCTGGCGCTTGAGGCGGACGTGGAGCACGGCTACCTCAGCGAGGGGCGCTACGGATACCTGGATTCACCCTCAATCAAACAGACGGTTGAGAAGATACTCGAAGGCGGCCGCCGCGCATTCGAGATAAGAAAACAAAAGTACGGGCTTTGATGCTCCTTTTGCGCTTCGCGCAAAAGATCGCAGCTGTTTGCCTTTGGCAAACAGTTTACCTCCCCCTTGACGGGGGAGGGGATAAAGGGGAGGGGGATATCTATTTAATCAGCCCTGCGGCGCGGAGTTCGTTCTCGATTTCTAAAACCTTCTCCTCCACCGATTCGCTGAACTCGATGCTCGAACCACTAGCAAAATGGATTGGGAGTTGCTGTTACCAGATTGGTAATCGGGGTCCCCGCTCAGCCGCGGAGCGGATGAGTGGGGTGAGATTCCTCCCCGAACACCTCGCCTGAAAAGCAGAAGAGTTCGGTTTCCTTCTCCTTCCAGCAGTCCTGAGGCAGACCAGCTTTCATGCAGGTATGTGAAAGGAAGGTCTCGCGGTCCCAGCCCTGCTCGACCGGGACCTGGGGGAGAAGCACGCCTTGATAAGGACCTTGCCGAACAACCAGCCCGTGCCTGCCGACCTCGACTTCCTTTGGATCGTTAATCTTACGTAATGGCGAGAGGACTGTGATCTCGATATCTATTTTATCAAACTCCTGCGGCCCGAAGGGCATGAACCTGGGGTCTGAAAACGCCGCGGCGCGAGCCATCTCCGCAATCGTAAGATACAAAGGCTTTATCCCCACAATGTAGCCTATGCATCCGCGCAGCTGGCCCTCCTCGTGCAGGGTAACGAACGCGCCCTGCACCCGGGCCAACCGCTCGGTCGAAGACTTCTCAGGATTCCAGGCCCTTCCCTCAAGCTTTTCCTTGATCGCCCTCCGGGCGATTCTCAGAAGCTCGGCGCGCTCCTGTGCCGAAAGCTTCTCCTCAGATACAGACATGAACTATCCTCCTGTAAACGCAAAGGCCGAGTAGCCGACCACGTAGCCTCCGCGCTGGCCGGTTATATCGTTGGAGTTGTATGCGGCCAGGAGGTGAGCTCTCTTGATCCCAAGCTTTTGGGTCGCGTAGAGAAGCGCGGCAAGCCCGTCCCCGCCGCACGCGGCGGCACTGCCATTTGACAAAGCAGATTCCAATCCCTTCGCATCCATCGCTTGCACCAGCTCTATAGTTCGACTATCAGTAGTTCTGCACGCTTCATATGACTCACCGTGGTAGAGGTCGGTCGAAATAAGCACCAGCACGTCTTTTTTTGCCCCGACTATCTCGGCCAGCGCATCCGCCAGGATCCTGGGATGGTTTCTCTGGTAGGCGGCCGTAAGTATCGGCACTATCTTCACGTCAGGCAGCACCATGACAAGGGGCGGGATCTGAACCTCAAGCGAGTGCTCGGATGCGTGGGCAGGGATGTCGGCCTGGAACGCATCGTCGAACTCAAGGAACCGGGCGGCAAGCTCGTCTGCTACCTCAAGATTCCCAATGGGCGATTCCCATATCCCTTCCGGGAAGACCTGCATGTGGCGCACGGGTACGTGGTGCTGGGGGCCTATCATAACGACGGTGTTTAGGTTACGATTTTCCAACTGCTTATACGCTTCGGCTGCCGCCTGGCCGGAATATGTCCAGCCTGCATGCGGAATCTGTATTGCGCGGATCGGTTCGGATATTCTGGGTGTCTCGCATCTTTCAAAGAACCCCTCCCACATCCTACGTGCCTCGTCAGGGTCTTGAGGATAGAACTGGTTGCCCCACGTAGGTTTCCGAACTGTCATCGCTGCCTCCGATTCGGTGTTGCATGAGGATCACGGAAACTATTTAATCTGAAATCCATACCCGTTCAGTTTTTTATCTGCTCCCTGCGTTTAGCAGGGGCGATCTAGTGGCCTATCAGGCGGTCGAGGTGGTTTTTCGCCTCGGTATGCTCTGGATCGAGTTCCAGGACCCGGCGGAAGTGCTGCTTGGCTTTTTCCTGTTCGTTGGAGCCTTCCAGGGCAAGGGCGTACAGATAGTTAGCGTGAGGACTTTCCTCGTTCATGGCCACCGCTTGTTTGAGGATCTTTACGGCCTCGGAGTACTTCTGGTTCAGGATATAGAACTCCGCTTTCTCCAGCAGTTCCTTAAAGCGTTCCTGCCTGGGGTTGTCATTCATTAGTTTTCCTAGAGCTTTTTAACCCGTTCGATGTCTTGATCGCGTCCCAGGATCACAAGCGTATCGCCCTCTCGTATCTCGTCTTCCGCGCCCGGAGCGATGTTTATCTTTTCTTCGATGTCCGGCACGCCCTTCTTGTTGACGACGGGGACCTTACTGCGGATCGCTATGACGTTTACCCCGAAGCGTTTTCTTAAGTGCAGTTCTGCGAGCTTACGGCCTAACATTTTCTTTCGGGCTGCGATTTCCACCAGGCTGTATTCTTCCGAGAGTTCGATGAAATCGAAGATGTCCGGGGAAAGGATGTTCTCCACCAGACGTATCGCCATGTCCCTTTCCGGGAAGATAACGCGATCGGCGCCTATGCGTTTCACGAGCCTTGCATGGCGTTCATCGGCGACCTTGACCACCACCTCTTTTACCCCGAGCCCCTTAAGCAGCATGGTCACCAAAAGGCTGTCCGCGATTGAGTCGCCGAAGCTTACGAGCGCGGTATCAACCTCGTCAAGCCCTGCATCTTGCAGGGATTTCTCATCGGTGGCGTCCAGTTCTACGGCGTTGGCAAGCTCGGAGCCGAGTTCTTCTATCTTGTCCGGGTCCCGATCGCATGCAAAGACCTCATAGCCGCGTTTTGCAAGCTCTAAGGCCACCGCCGAACCGAAGGTGCCGAGACCGATAACGGCGAATATCTTAGGCATTTAACCCACCACTATGTTGGTTTGAGCAGGACGTATGCGTGATGCTTTGGTGCCTTGCATGAGCGCGGAACCTATGGTAAGGGTTCCTACCCTGCCTGAGAACATGGTTAGGATCAAAACCAGCTTACCCCATACACCGAGATCGGCGGCAAACGAAAGGTACGGGGACAGGACTGACCCGGTTGAGATTCCAACCGTTCCGAACGCCGAGAACGCCTCGAACGCACAACGCATCGCATCATCTCCACGCTTGAATATTACGAGTAGAAGAGTGGAAGTCAAGACCACGAATCCTGCCAGGATGACGAGTGATGTCGCGCGGTGAATCTGCTCTGGCTTGACGGTTCTGCGCAGCATCACCAGCTCTCTGCGGCGACGCAGCACCCGGCCTATCTCTGCAAACGTGAGCGCGAAGGACGTGGTCTTTATCCCTCCTCCAGTGCCCCCGGGCGAAGCGCCGATAAACATGAATAACATCAATACAAGCAGGGTGTAGGTACGTAGCCCCCCGATGCGTGCAAGGTTGAACCCAGCGGTTCGCGGGGTGACCGCGGTAAAGAATGCGTTGAGCAGTTTTACATGAGGCGGGTAAGCGGACAGCGCTCCGTTCCACTCGGCTATGAGCACGAAAAGGGTGCCGGCTATGATAAGGGCCGCGGTGGCCGTGAGAACCAGACGGGTATGGGTGGCCAACCGCAGGGTTTCGCGCCTGATGCGTCTGACCACGTCGCTTATAACGATGAATCCGACACCGCCAGTTATGAACATGGCGGGTATGAGCAGTCCGACCAGCGGATCGGCGGAGAACCGGGCCAGGTTGTCAGGGAAGGTCGAGAACCCGGCGTTGCAGAACGCCGAGACCGCATGGAACACACCGTGGTAGATAGATTTGCCCCAACCCATCCCGTGCATGAAGCGGAACCATAAAATGAGAGTGGTAGCACCGATGCTCTCCACTATGACGGTTACCTTGAAGATGGTGAACGCGAAGCGGCTCAGGTTGCGGTAGTTGAGGAAGTTGATGGATTCCTTCATTAGCATGCGCTGCCTTAAAGATACCCGGCGGCCTAGAAGGAAGAAGAACGCCGAGGAGAGCGTCATGTAGCCCAGACCGCCGATCTGTATCAAGATAAGAATCACGATCTGCCCGAAAAGGGTGAAGTCGTGCGGGGTGACCTTTACGATGAGTCCGGTTACGCAGGTGGCCGATGAGGCGGTGAAGAGTGCATCTATCACCGAGCAGCCGTGCGAAGCAAAGGGAAGCGAGAGCAGCCCGGTGCCTACCGCTATCATTGCTACGTAGCCCAGCGCCAACAGCCTTCCAGGATTCACAGCCGAACGCTGACCGACCGTAAACCTGGGCGGAAGATCCTTACGCAAAGAGCTTTCCTGCATCATGACAGCCCTATTCTCCACTTGAGTTTGAGTTTGTCAACCGCCCACCCGTAACACACCCCGTACCCGTAACACACCCCGTACCCGTAACACATCCCGTACCCGTAACACCCCTCGTAACACCACCCGTAGAATACGCGACAGGAGCAAATTGCGAAGGACGAAATAGAACACATCGCATGATTTCTTCAAAGCCGCCGGCCTTCCAGCTCGGAATCCTTCGCAGAAGCCACGAACAGGGTTCGCTCAATACCTTTTTTATCCCACCAGGTGACGGTAACCTGAGGTTCTTTTTTTGCGTCCGAGTATCTAGCAACTATCCTTGCACCCCAGGTGAGTATCTCCTCTGAGGGATTATGTGCGAAGAGTAATCCTATTGGGCTGCCCACCCCGCGTACCTCTAAAAAGATGCGTCCTTCGCCGCCGTGCTGCAGTAGCTCCTCGTTTTCTTCCTTATCCCGTCCCACTATCAACTTGGGGCCTGCAGGATAGCGGAAGTGCCTGCCTGTCTTCAATAGGGCAACCGTTTCATCGGCGGCCTCTTTAAGATGATTAAGTAAGTCTTTCAACTTGTTTGCGTACTGCGGTTCGGTCAGAAGACAGCCTCCGGCAGGCGTAGCGAACTCGGTTATGCCCCATCGCTCGGCAAGCGCAAGCTGAGGTCTTCTGCCCCGGCCCTGGATGTCAAGAAGTTTGCCTCTATCCAGAAGTCCTGCACGCTCTACCTCGGTTTGATGGAGCAGTTTGGCGGAAAGCGGTCTCAGAAGTCTGGCCTCTAATCCGGACTCGCGTTCTATCACGTCAAGTGACCGCCGGTTCTGGCTCATCGGTCGCTCACCCAGAACCTCGCCTGTGGCCACGGCGTCGAATCCTTCTTGATCCGCTATCTCTCTGGCCTTTCGGAGGAACAGAATCTTGCAGTCTATGCACGGGTTGAGCGCGCGGCCAAAGCCGTGTGCAGGGTGCTCAAGAAGGGGACGAAACTCCTCGAAGGTTATCCTTATCCGGCGGATCGGAACGCCCCATTCCTCCATGTATCTCTCTCCAGATAGCTTTTCCATGCTTCCGGTGAAGTGGGTTATGAAGTGAACGGCCTGCACCTCGGCTCCAACCTCCTTGAGCAGCCGCGCCGCCAAAAGGCTGTCAAGACCGCCGGAGAAGAGACAGAGGATACGGGCGCTCATAAGAGTGTTTTAAAGAAATCCACCGTGCCGACGATCCAGTCGTAGACCAGGAAGTAGAGCCTGCCTATCAGAAGCGATACACGAGACATCACCGTGTAGCCGAACGCGGCACCGAACGAGACCATGATGAAGGTGATGCCAACTCTTGACACCCCGCCGAGGAGACCTTTGTGAGGGCGTGAGAAGTAGAAGTAGATGATGGAGGAGATTACGCCTACGAACAACAAGATGTTGGCCACGATCACCCATAGATCAGGGGTCCAGAGCGGAAGGATGGTGGCCTGAACCTGGGGCAGAAGTATACCCTGGATGCTTCCGGTTATACCCAGGCCTGCGCCGAGTCCTATGGTGAACGCAATAGGCCAGCGGGATAGCCAGCCCACCTTTGGGCCGAACCACCGGGTAAGCATGAGAAATCCCAGGGCGGTCGGTATGACGAGTATCCACGCCTCCCAGAACCCGGAGCGGGAACCCTGATTTACGTAGCTCGACCAGTTGCGTGCAAACTCGTCCACGAGCATGTCCTGCATGGTGAACTTTGCCGCAAAGATCACCCAGTACGCGGCCGATACACCCACGTAAAGATGCTCGGCGAACTTGTATAAGGGATTGTCCCGGTACAGGAAGGAGAGGATGGCTATGGTCAACGTGGCCGCTATCCAGATGCCGAGAAGAGTGGGGAAGTTCACGTTTCCCTCCTTTTGGAGATGTCCAGAGCAAACTCGGCCATGCTTCCTATGACGATGAGGAGGATAACCAGTATGTGTGCCGTTGACTGTGCAGGCATACCCCGGCTGGCCAGGCCTTTCTTCTTTATCAGGGATTCATACTCGCTCGCGCCCTTGAGACCGCCCAAAAGACCTGCAAGCTGACCCGACTGCAGGTAGGGATAAAGATCCGGTGCCACAACACCTGTCACTCCGCCTATTATCTGCTGGCCGAACCGAGCCCCGGCATAGGCGATCCAGCTTTCAACCGCAGTCCCGTGCGCAAAACTCACGAGTGTCGCGATGTCATCGTAGTTATGAACGTCGGCCATCATATGGAGAGAGTCAACATTGATGTTCTGGTAGTCCTTGCGGTAGAAGTCTCGTATCTCACGTCCCATTCCTACTATAATCGCCACTACGCCCGGACGGTAGCCGAGGTTGACAAAGTCAATCCCATACCGTTTAAGATATTGATCGGCGGCGTGCCCCAGGTCCTCCTGGTATTCGGTGACGTGCTTATCGTACTCTGCGGCGGCGCGTTCCAGGATCCGCACGTACCCTGGATTTTTCTCACGGACCCCGCCTTCCAATCTCTTCTGGTACTCGGATGCATGCCTGTTGAACTCCTCGCCCGCATACTTCACCGCTTCCCAGTACTCAAAGGTATGTTTCTGGAACTTGACGGCGGCACTGTCCACCTTCTCGAGGTAATCGGAGACGAGGCCGTCCAGGGTTTCCTGATGCCGGGGGGTATACTCTTGATCGAACTCGGCTGCGGCGCTTTTTAACGACCCCTGGTATCCGGCGGTATGCCTCTTGAGCTCCTCGCCGGCGTGTTTCACCGCCTGTCGATACTCTGCTTTATGGCTTTGATTGTACTCCGTAGCGGCGCGTTCCAGGGCCTCCTGGCCCAGAGGCAGGCCGGTAGGGATGTGGCCCAGGAGGATTATCCGCAGGTCTTTGCGGAACGCGTGGTCCGTTATGGCCACTATCATCGGCTGGCACTCCGGATAGCTCGTGGCGTCGTAGTCCACCGAGAGCATGATAACCGATCCGGGCTTAAGCGAATCAATGGCATTAAAGGCGTTTTGAACCGGTTCGCCGACCTCGAAGGGGACAGGTATGGTAAAGAGCATGGGCACGAGCACCGCTCCGATCATAAGGAGAAAGATGATCCGGCGGTCTATATTGGTTAGCCATTTAATGAACTTCACTTCTCCTCCTAGGTCGACGAGATGTAGGTTCGTTCGATGCCAAGTATGATGCGGATTGACATGGCGATTGTACCCAGGGTAACGCCTATGAGTATGCCTCTGCGGGCCGCGGTCTGGGGCACCGACATCAGCCATTCCTGAACCTGGGGCGCGAGCCGAATGGCATCCTGCGGGAATGCAAGAACCAACGCGCCCAGGCCCACTCCGAGGACAGCAAGAATCGCTCCGAACACCGGCTTCCTTATGAGCAGCCTGTGGATGCCGGCTGCAACCAGAAGAACCGCCAGTACCAGGGTTGCAGGAATCACGCCCATGCTCAAGCGCCCGATCATCACAAGGATTGCGGCGATCAAAAGAAGTGTGGCGTCGAACGTGCGGGCACGGAACGCACGGTAGGCGGCAGAGGCGATAAAGAAGGCAAGAAGCGCAAACATCGTCCCCTGAAGCGGAACCATTACCCACTTGTAGACCCAGAAGAAGCCGCCTACTTCGTTCAGCGAGGCAAGCTCGAGTGGGGTGCCGTATTTGGCCCAGGTCACGATGCCTGCGGCAAGGGTTCCGAAAAGCCCCAAAAGGGTAACAAGGCTGTAAAACCAGTCCTTTTCCCTGCGTGCCAGCTTGCGTCCGTGATGTTTTATAAGGCTGTCTATCCCAAGAAGCAGGGTGAAGCCTCCAAGGATCGAAGCCCAAACGAGCATGCGCTGCTCAAGGCTGCCGAACGGCTCGCGCGGGATAAAGAAGGTCACAACCACGAATACGCCCGCAAGAAAGGTTATGATAAGAGGAAGTGTTCGTTTCACGCGCTCTCCTAGGATGTGGTGAGGAAACCTTTGAGGGTCTCAAACAGATCGTTGACGAACTCGCCTATAGAAAGAAGGATTTCGTTTTTGCCGGAAACGGAAGCCAGTATCGCACCTACGGTCCCGACGATCGAGACCACTGCAATGATCGCCACGGTGATGATCTTTGCCATGTCCTCGCTCTTCAGGGAGCCGAGAAGCTGCGGGTCACGGTCAAGATATGCCGAGGCCGCGAAGAGTTCTTCACCTATCAGCGTGTAGTCGCAGGCGGCAATAAAGAATGGAAGCTGGGTGGCCATGTTTGTTCCGGCTATCTGGATGGCTCCAACCGAGTGCGCGGTCTCGGCCAATATAAGCGCCTCGGCGTAGAAAACACCCTGAAGGAACACGGTCCCGGGCTTCTCGCGAAGCATGATGCCGTCAACACCTGCAGCGTAGCCGAACTGATCCGCGGTAAGGAATGTAATGTCCGATTCCCGGTATAAATCGGGTCGCCCGGCCTCTGAAAAGGCCTGCTTGACAGTCTCCTGCGCCGCTGTCATCACGATCGGGTCGTAGTTCGGAACAAGTATCCTCGTCTCATATTGTGCCGCACGTTTTGCTACCCGGCGCAGGATGGATAAAGCGGCAAGGGTGGCAACGTCGGTGAGATACCCTATCCCGAAGCTGAATAGGATCGGTTTGCCCATCTCGGTTGAGCGTCCCACCGCTTCGTCTATCGCGTCAAGGCCCGCTATGCGCCGAACGAACATGCCGCGGTCGCGCTTGGCGAACTCGATGTAGAGTATTACCAGCCCGCCGTAAATAAGCGCAAAAACCAGCACCGCAAGACGGTTTCTGTTGAACCACTGCGGCTTTGCTATAGCCGGGCCGGCTATCTTAGAGGAAGCGCGACTTTCCAGCTTCCCTACAACGTCCACACGGTAGTAGTAGTCTTTTTTGTTGCGGAGCAGGGTGTCGGCGTCAGTATACGATGTGGTGGGGATAAGGAACTCGACTATCTTCTCGAACGGCCCTTCGGTTGACTCCGCCCGGTAGACCTCGTATCTTCTTATGCGTGCCGAGTCGGGGGAGAGTTCCCACGATATATCGATGCTTTGCCCGGCGTCGTTCGGGGTGTCTGTTGCATCGAGGTTCGCCACTGGTCGAAGCGCCACAGTCTGTATCGCTTCGGCCTGCATCGTAGCCACGGGCTGGGTGAAGATTACTGAAAGTAAGCACGCTAAAACCACATACTCCTCCTGGCGCCGGTTTTCGATTCAAATTTTATTGCTGAAAGCTTACCCCGCCCGCCTGCATTGTCAAGTTAAGATGGCCTTGGAGATAGAAGCCCGCGTGGGTTGTCAAGTTAGCTTTTGGGGAGAAACGTAGGGGCCGACTTCAGCGTGCCCCGTGGGGTACTGAGTGCCCCATAGGGTATTAAGTCGGCCCGATTATCGCTTGAATTGTGCCTATTTGAACTCCGCAAATTTCCTATCTAACTCCGGTCTTAGCTCTTCGCCTGTTTCTTGAAAAACGTCCAGCAAATCTTCGTAGATATTTGCCCCTCCAACGTAATTCCAGAACTCTTCACCCACAAGTACTTCGCCCCCACCTAGATCATACAAGCCTCTCAATGTCCATCTGTTATACTTCTTAGGGTGATAAGGATTGTAAGGAATGGCTAAACGACTAAAAACTTGGGCATTTTGTTCTTGACTAAGCTTCAAACCTGTCCACCGTAAAAGCTTCAACTTCATGGCAGCAAATTCTTTCTTGTTAGGCTTTGCTGCTGTGATGTCAAAATAGTTGTTTACTCCACCTATGAGGACATATAAGTCTATTATCGAATCATCGTCTTTTAAGGGTTTTCCTGGTTTTACACTCTGTCTTATCTGCTCGATTTCACTGCTTTTGTTAATAGGGATCAGGTTATCCTTTTTTCTATTCTTTAACTCAGAGTGATATTGAGTTATTAGTGATTCAGTCGAGTCGTCAATCTCGCCAAGCAATTCGTACTGCCTTTCAGCATGATAACCTGTTGATTGCGCAAGAATTACTGCGACCTGCTCCCAAATAGACATTCCAAATGTGGTATTTAATGAATGGACAAAGGAGAACATCTCGTAACGCTTTTGGCCAATTAGCCGATATTGAAAGGGCATATGTTTTGTTTCCGGCGCATAGTTCTTAATCTTATCACGTATTGCCTTCTTTAGGACTTCGGATATTTGATTTGCTGTAGCGATTGCTAATGCCATCATTAACCTTCTTTCTTGAAGTGAAATATCGACTCGAAATACTTATTTGAATCTCTTTCCGTTCTCATCAAAACAGGGCGGTTGAAAACGTCAAGTAACTTAAATCCACATTTATCCGCGATGTCCGGATATAAGCCGAACTTGTCATTTGCCACAATAAAAATCTGTGCATTAGGTTTCAAATACTTGGATACGGTTTTGAAAACGGCAACGATCCCTTCGACGTATTCCCGTTTTGCGTTGCCGTTCTGTCGTTTTCGTGCAGGTCCTATTTCTAAATCATCAAGTCTTGTAAAATCAAATAACTCATAGGCGTATCTATGCTGTTCATGATAGTCAATAATCCCTACGTAAGGCGGCGAGGTAAAGATTCCGTCAATCTGCAAATCATCAGGTAATTCGATCTTTCTTGAGTCACCTTGTAAAACCTGAATGGAGGCATCCGTCCGTATGCGATCGAACTCCTTCAATCTGTGAATCGTATCATAACTATACCTATTCAAGAACTTCAAGACCTCTTCTATTGGTTTACAGACTCGTTTGTGTTTAATACACCAATACGGCTCCCGAACCGGTTTCTTAGGACGAGCCAAGTCATAATGAGGTATCAGCCTGGCAGAACGAGCCGACCTAGAGAGAATGACCTTCAGCACGTCCGCATATCTATAATCCTTTATGATGCTCTGATAAAACAATATCTCCTGAATCGTCCTGTCAGCGAACCATGTCTTTAGATACTCGCTATCGGTTTCAAACTTTTCGAAGGAGGCATCAAAGAATCTCTTGCTTCGGCCAGTTAGTTGCCTGCTGAATGCTCTCACTCTCCCAAGCGCACCTTTAATCTCTCTCTCCACCTCTGGAATGTCATACCTCTGAGTCTTAACTTTCTGAATCAATACATTAAAAGGGGAAAGTTCTATTCCGATTGAATTCATCCCCAACACGTTTGCTTCTATCAAGGTTGTTCCTGAACCTGAGAATGGGTCAAGGATGGTATCGCCTTCTTTGAAGAATTTCTTCAAAAACACTTCGACTAGCTGGGGAATGAATTTGCCGAGATAAGGGTGCAGGCGATGGACGTGTTTGGTTCTTTCAAATTCCCTCACCCCGAGGAAGGTAAGGTCATTTCCTAAAACTTCAATGTTCTTCTGGGTATTGGCCTTTGCTTCTATAAAGTCAGTATCAATCCCGAATTTCACCGCAGCCTTTTTATTTACCTCAAGCATCTCATAAGAATAACCCACCTGGGAGGAATGTCAAGTCATTAATATGCCAATCCCTGGTGCAGGAGTCTTTAACCTCAAAAACACCCAAAATTCCCCCAATTTGTCCAGCTTTTGTCCACCTTTTGACCACCTTTTGTCCCATTTTTGACCAGCTTTTTGGTGACGAGTGCCACTCAAACCTGACGAGTTGGCGCCTATTTGAACGGTAGAGTAATTACGATGCCGACCACTTGCAATTCCCGTTTCCCTGAGTAAGATACGTATCGTAAGAGGTTGAGAGTTTAACTGAGCCGAACCCAAGGAGGATATAGATGTCGAAGGTCAAGCGGGTGCCGCCTGATGAAGAGCCGCATCCGTTCAACGTATCATACATAAAAAACCCCACGCAGTCCGCCCTGCGCCGGCTGGCGCTGGAGCATTCTCCCGCGTGCTATGTTACGAAATACGGCAACATAAATAAGATCGCCCGCAACAAGGCGCGCATGGCTCGCTACACCTACATCATCGCCAGGGAACGGGACGCAGACCTTTATTCAGGCAACGTGATCAGTGAGGATCGCGCCGAACCCATCCTTTCCATGTTGTGGGACTACATCCATCTGCAGGGTAGGCTCATAGAGATCCAGGGCTACTACGGATTGGGAGAGAAACGCTTCCCCATTCAATGGCTTTATACAATGCCCTGCGCCAATATTGCCGGTATGCAGCAGGTTCTTTCTTTCCCGCGCGATGCGGTAGAGACGCCCGGCGAGCTCAAAGAAGAGTACAGGCCGGTTATCCGCGTCGTGATGGTGCCAGAGTTCCCGCTTCCAGACATGCCGGGCGGGCAGGCCATTATTGTAGATATTGAGAACTATGTAACCTACGTGATCGGCGCGGACTACTTCGGCGAGTCAAAGAAGGGCGCTTTAAGAATGCTGAACGACTACGTGTACGAGCGGGGCGGTTTGGTTCTTCACGCCGGAGCCAAGGCGGTGACCATCGCAGGCGAGCGCATAACCATGACCGTGATGGGGCTTTCAGGTACCGGCAAGACCACCACCACCTTCTCAAAACAGGGCGAGCTGACCCAGCCCATCCAGGACGACATGGTGTGCCTGTGGCCTGGCGGTAAGATTTCCATCACCGAGAACGGCGCGTTCGCCAAGACTTACGGGCTTAAGGAGGAAACAGAGCCTATCATCTACAAGGGTACCCTCGATCCCACCGCGTGGCTGGAAAACGTGTACACCGATGCTGAGGGCGGTTTCGATTTCTCCAAAGGCCGTCTAACCCCTGAAGACGTCAAGCGTTTGCGCGACTACCTGGTTATCACCGGTGCTTTGCCCGAGAACGTGGATGCCTACATCAGTGGTGAGGTCAGTATTGAGGATAAAGTGGATGCCTATGGCATCCCGGAAGACGGCTGGGATTTTTTGGTGTGGACCCAGAACGGACGTTCGGTGATCCCCATGTCAAAGATCCAGGGTGCTGGGGATTTGCGGGATATCCCACAGGTGCGTTCGATGGGCATCCTGAACCGGGACGAGGGTCCTGATGCGGCCATGCCGGGTATCGTCAGGTTCACCTCCACAGAGCAGGCTGCGGCCTACTTCATGCTGGGCGAGACCACCAAGACCTCGGCTGCGGGCAAGGAGCGTGGCAGAACACGCTCACCGTTCACCCAGCCCTTCTTCCCAAAGGCGATGGGTCTTCAGGCGGTTCGGTTTGCAGAGCTCTCGGCTCAGATACCAAATCTTCAAACCTGGCTCATGAACACCGGCTATATCGGCGGCGATCAGAAGGATGTGGACGCGGGGAAAGCACTCAAGGTTAAGATAAGGCACTCGTCCGCGATGCTTGAGGCGATGCTTGGAGGCAACGTCAAATGGAAGCTTGATCCTGATTTCGGGTACGAGATAGTGGATACCGACGCTCGTGAGAATGCAGAATTTTTGAAGGAGGTCCCGAAAGAAATCCTCAATCCCATCCTTTTCTTCGAGAAGGCAGGGAAGATGAATACCTACAAGGCCTGGGTCGCCAAGATGAAGTTCGAACGCCGCGAGTTTTTGCAACAGTACAAGGTAGCTCCGGAGATTATCGCTACCATTCCTGAATAGTAATCACGGACACTTCGTCTCCGTTCGAGGACCCCGAAGAAAATGGGCACAAGACGCGCGATTATTATATAACAGCCTGGAGAGGCTGTTCCACACGCTCTCCTTTAAAGAATTGAGCGAGGCCGACCTTTAGGGTCGGCCCCTACGTTTTCTAAGAGCTTGACACAGTGAGGTTTCCTTCTATAATATAACAATACTGTTATTGAACTATGGGGCAGGAGGCCCCATCCCAATGAAAAATCACAATTACACTCAAGAATCTTATGCTGAAAGATTCTACAAGTTTGTTGTAGATGTTATCGGCAGGGATTTTCAAATGCAAAGTGCACTTGCGCAACTACGCTGTAAGCCATGGTTGTCACAGAGAGATCTATCTATATTGGAGGAACGTCTGAGTAAGTTCAGGGATGTAGTATTCGATTACCTCTACGAAGAAGATTTCTGGAGATACGGAGGTACATTCTACTACGAAACGCCAACAGAGTGAATACAAAGGGCCGACCTTAAGGTCGGCCCCTACTCGTCAATTTTGGGTTAAGAACTTGGCTAAACAAAGGTGGGGGATTCGAACCCCCGAGGCACGCCTACACGATCCCAAATCGGGCGCCATAAACCACTCGGCCAACCTTTCGTAATCTGCATTGTAAAACTTTATTTAATTTTGTCAATCTGTGTGGTGCAGGCTCTCCAGCCTGCGCGATTTATTAGAACAGCCTGGAGAGGCTGTTCCACACGCTCTTTTAAAAAATTGAGAAGTCTGTTTAATTATAGTTATTTTGGCTATTATTTTTAGAACAGACAGGAGTGTCTGTTCTCCATTCGACTCATGAAATAGGGACCCCGGCGGTGTGCGAAGCAACGGCGTTGGGTAAAAATTTTAGAGCGAGGCTTAAGCCTCGCTCTATTCAGTTTCACTAATCAGCAGGTCCTAATCGTTATCTCTTAACAGGACCGAAAACCGCGTTACTTGCGCTTCTTGCCGCCGGTTTTTTTCTTGGTTGCGGTTTTTTTGGTTTTTTTGGCGGTTTTCTTCTTTACAGGTGCCTTGACCTTTGCCATGCTTCCTCCACGACGTTAAAGTGTGTTTATTTTTCGTAGAGGCAGTAAGCTTGCCTCCATGTCATAAATATATGGAACGAAACCCATTTGTCAATCTGTGTGTACCTGTTAATTAGTTGATTGATTAATCCGCTGGTCAGTGGGATATAAAGTAATGGGGCCGACATTGCGGTCGGCCCCTACAAACCTTCTCACGATCTCGATCAAGTAACTGTCAAGAACAACGAGGAAGGTATCATTTGTGGTTTACCAGCGGTTGCGGTTATATCCGCCGCCACCGCCGCGGTTACGATCGAAGCCGCCGCGTTCGCCGCGCTCGCGCGGAGGACGGGCTTCCTCTACCTTTAACTCACGACCGTCGTGTTCGGTGCCGTTGATGGCACTGATGGCCGCTTTCGCTTCCTCGTCGTTCGGCATTTCCACAAAGGCAAAGCCGCGAGGGCTGTTGGTGTAGCGATCCCGGGGGACCCCTACGTTGGACACTTCCCCGTGCTGTGAGAAGATCTCACGAACCTTGTCCTCGTTATACGAGTGGGGAAGGTTTCCAATGAATAGTCGCATGTGTTTTTTCTCCTTAGTTCGACCGTCATTTGGATCGGTCGTTACTACATATTATAGATAAAAAAAGGGGCTTGTCAAGGTCGACTTGCCTCTCTTGACAATAAGTATAATGAGTGAGTAAGGCTTGCCAAGCACCCGCATTACTGATGACTTGCGGTTGACATCAAAGGGAAGGGGCCGACTCGGGAGTCGGCCCCTTCGAGCTTTCTCCCGCTCTCGATCAACTGGCTGTCAAGAATGACGAGAAAGGTATCATTTGGGGCCTACCAGCGGTTGCCGCCACCGCCTCTTGAAAAGCCCCCGCGCTCGCGCGGGGGGCGGGCTTCCTCTACCTTTAACTTACGACCTTCGTGTTCGGTGCCGTTGACGGCGTTGATGGCCGCTTTCGCTTCCTCGTCATTCGGCATGTCTACAAAGGCAAAGCCGCGAGGAGCATTGGTATAGCGATCTCTGGGAACCGCTACCTTACTTACTTCACCGTGCTCAGCGAAGATCTCGCGTACCTTCTCCTCCTCGTAGGAGCGGGGAAGGTTTCCGATTTGAGGGAGGTGTCAAGCCAGAATTATCGCTAAGCATCGGCAGGAAAGCCGGTTAGAGATCAGCAATTTCAGCGGCCTGCGGCTGATAAGATCAGAAATAACCTGTTAATCTAAGTGCGAGTCTTTAGACTCGCTAAAGGATCTTTCAAAGTAGTGGTGTATATAATAGGCTTAAGCCCTTTGTTTTTTCGACCTGGACACCCCTTCTAATGTGCTTATAATTATTTTTAAGAAGGGGTGCCTTTTAGAGCAGATTTTGAGTTCGGGAAGGAGGCGCTTCTATCTGCATAACCATATAAAAGAAAGGAGGCAAAGATGCCACGCGATGTGACCTACGTAATGGTAGGGGTGAGTAAGCGAATAGTTAAGGAATTTCCTGATTGGCAACAGGGACTACCTCAACGCACCCCAGCCGAAGTAGCCGAATACGGTCTTGGATTCCTCAAGGGTATGCTGGAGTTGGGACCGGGTCTTTTCCTTGAGGACGCCTATAAGCCTCAATTTGAGGCTTTGTTGGATGCAGCGGTTCAGCACTTCGAGGCAAACAATATCGCCGATGGCTTAACTCAGGTTGAAACCGTCATTCTACCCAAGATCACCGAATTAGTCTTGCCAGAGAATCGGGTTGCATTCCGGGATATCGTTGATTTTGCCATGCACGGCGTCAGATTTTCGGGAGAGTATTACTTTACTCCTCCCTTGGATGAGATCATGCAAGACGGTGGCGTCGAGGAGTGTACGACGATACGCGTCACGTTCCACATAGAGGGCTTAACCGGTGCGAAGGCTATCTTCAATTGCACGGATGTAGAAACCGATGTCCATGTGGAGAAGGTCACTCCGCCCGAGGAAGAGTAAGGAAACCTTATGGCGTATCTATGGGTAGCCATAGCCGGAGCAATAATCTTTGCGGTAAGCAGCTTTCTGCCTTGGGTTGGGGTTTCTGTACTCGGATCGGCACCCCTTGACCTCAACATGTGGGTGGCTTTGCTTGTGGTGCAAGACGTGGAGCAATTGAATGTAGTGACCGTGATGAACACAAGCCTGTGGCTGATTCCGGCGTGCGTCGCGGCAATTCTGACGCTTGCATTGATACAACTCGTGCGTCGTCGGATAGGGAAGGGATTGACTATAGGAATGTTTATCCTTTCCCTTGTCCCCCTCATATCCCTGCTTTGGTCACTATCGACCTTCCGACCCCTTTTTCAAGCTGTTCTAGGTAAAGAAGTCTCCCTGGGTGTTATAATCGTCTTGCCAGAAATCGGCTACCTTCTTTCTCTTGTTGGCTTTTTAACCGTAATCGTCGGTTCGGCAATCGGCTTTTTTGGCAAGAAGCGCAGGTTGAACGAGGTATAAGAGATGGTTTTATTGCCCCCACCGGTCGTGAAGACCCCGATCAGAAGTATCCGGTTAATCTCAAAATTCCGCCATTTACTGGTGCAGCGCCAAACTCGGAATTTTCCTTGCCAAAGGAGTAGAAGCCGAAGAGAGAAGCGTCAAGGTTGTCAGAAAGACTCAAAGTCAACCTGGGGATCACTATCCCCGAACCGTCCACCGGACTCATGATAGCGGAAACTCCAATATTATGAAAACTTATGATCGTCTGGTTAGCTCCCAGATATAAAAGATGACGTCCCATCGCCTTGCGAAGCCCGGAGGCGCGCTCTAACCATTCGGCAAAGGTATAATCGGCTTCGGCGTCAAAACCTCTCCCATAGTAAAGATACTCGGCCATCACGTGGGTTCTGAAGGTGAAGGTATGATCGGCACCCACTACGAACTCAGCGTAACTCAGGGAATCCTCTTGGTAGGTATTGTATCCGCCCTCGGCCCACAGGCCGATATTCAAAATCTCACCAGCGAACTGCCCGCCTGCCAGAATCTGCCTCTGCGTGATCCCCGGAGTTATAGTGGTATCCCACAGCCAGGCGCCAATGGCTGATATGTCGAATCCCAGGATATTTTCCTTAAGTCTCGCCACAGCCATGATACTGTCCGTTCTCCCCGTAACACCCCGCAACATACCTATCACTTCCGCTCCTCCTCCTGATCCCCAGGATGCTGCCAGCTTCAACGCGTTCTCGCCATCCCTTCGATAGGAAGGGTCGTAGGCAAGCTTGGGGGTCACGATCTCGGTCGGATTCCAAACGTATCCGGTGCCCCATGCCAGGGGCTGCTTGCCCAACCTCGCCACCAGTCTCTTCCAGGATATGGACAGGTAGGCATTTGATATGCGGAACGATGGCTCCAGCCGGTATTCGTACATCCCTTGCAGAGAGTCAGGGATCATATCAGCCAGTGAATCCGGCACAAAATCCAGCAGGTTGACCTCGACCGATCCGAACGGAAGTGATGCCTCGGCATCTGCGTGAAGGAAGGATGATGAGCCCAGGTCGCCTTCCAAAGAGAAGAGAAGGTTGTTGAGATCGAGGATATTCCAATCCTCAACGTACTGGACACTTAGAACGTTCTCGTACTGACCGTTTATATCCACCTGTCCGTAGACTACACCCACCAGCCCCAGGATCAACAGTAACCTATACATCTTCACGGATGAACTCCTTTAAGTGCTTGGTTTGATTGAAAAGGGTTAGTGCATAACCCCGCTCCATGGTATGCTCGATGATCGAATACGAAGCGGTTTCGGGATGAAGCTTCCAGAAGTAGGGGGCAGGGATGCCTAAGATGCCTGCAATCAAGGGCTTTATCACCGCCCGGTGGGTAAGGACCGCGAACCCTTCTCCCATCCTCTCTTCGGTTATCCGCGCCAGTGCCTTAACCGCCCTGGCCTGCACCTTCTCAAGCGTTTCGGCACCCTGCATCCTTAACTTCTCAGGCTCGGTCCGCCAGAGTCTGAACTCTTTTGGAAACTTTTCCGCTATCTCCTTCTTAGGCTTACCCTCCCAGGACCCCAGATGGATGTTGTTGAAGCCCTGCTCAACGATCGGCTCGATCCCTCTGCCTTCGCAGATCGCTTTAGCCGTCTCCAGCGCCCTTGATAGAGGGCTTGAGTAGATAGCGTCAAGGTTGACGTCCTTTAGCTCTCGCGCTAGAGATTCTGCCTGCTTGCATCCAACCTCGTTCAATGGGAAGTCGTATCGACCTCTAAACAATCCCTGTCTGTTACCTGCGCATTCGCCGTGCCGAATAAGATAGATTGTCGTCCGCATACCCAACTTTAACCTCCTAAGTCTCACATGTCAACTACTGAGAAGCTGAAAACTTAACGTCGCCTATCACCCGGGATATATGCTTCTCTTGCCCTCCGGACAAAAGATCGCGGTTGGAAGAGGATTAAAAGAGCAATTGAAACAAAACCTCACAAGATCGCGTCATCTACAATTATCAGAAGCCGAAGGAGGCGTTATGAATGCGAAGTTGTCGCTGGTTCTTTTGGCCTTGCTTGTGATGAATGCAGGGCTTGTAGCCGCCGAACGGCTCAAGAAAGAGTTTATAGTCGGCCCTACCCCTGAACTTATAGTCGACGTTGATGCCGGAAAGGTGACGGTTCACAGAGGCGATGCTGGCAAGATTACCGTCTACGTTGAGTTAGGGAGTCGGGACCGATACAGACTCTCAAGCGAGCAGGAGGGCGACGAGGTTCGCATCGAGTTGGAACACAAAGGCCTCTTAGGATGGTTCTTTTTTCCTTTTGACGTTATCTCCGGCGGTGAGCCGTGGGTTCGGGTAGAGGTGCCTTCCAGGTGCGACCTTGATCTGGTGATCGATGCCGGACGCATAGAGATAAGAGGTGGTGTTGAGGGAACCATCAGGGCGCGCACCAGCGCAGGTTCGATAAGGATGAATGACGTTGGAGGTGACGTTCGGGCAAGGGCCACAGGCGGTTCTATTCATATAGATGAGGCCAAGGGAAAGGTGGATGTGGAGACAAGCACCGGCGAGGTAATAATCCGGGACTCGGATGGGGAGTTCTATCTTGAGACGAGCGCCGGTTCGATTGAGATCGATCGTACATCGGGTCGGTTCCGCGTTCTATCAATCGTAGGCTCAATAGATTTCGACGGAACCATTACCGAAGGGGAGGATAATCTTCTCGAAACCTCGGTAGGCTCTATAAAAGCAAGGCTCAGCGGGCTTTCCGATATTGAGATAGACGCGGAGACCGACGTTGGCAGAGTGAGTATCTTCCCGGATATTGAACCGGTAGATGAATGGGAGCATCATCTTCGCGTCCGTATAGGTGACGGCACCAGGAGGCTTAGACTGCGTTCGGAAACCGGATCGATTCGTATCCGAAAGGGAACCGAACCAGAGAAGATCGAGGTTGAAAAAGAAGTGACAAAGCCAGAAGAATCAGAAGACGCACCGCCCGGGGAACCAATCGAGTAGTTCTCAAGGCCGCCTTGCATCCATCGTAATCGCCCTTTTATCTTTAAGGTGCCGGCCCTCTTTACTTAAGGGGATGTGCAACAAACGGCTCAGATATTGCGTCCTTTTCGTTGAAGGAGGCTTGATGAGAGGAAAACTGTTCCACGCACTTCTTCCGTTGTTTTCGGCAGTCGCCGTACTCGCGGCAGGGGAGACGCAGGTCATAGAAGAGGAGTTTTCCGTAGGCCCCGAGCCCAGGTTGATTATAGATGCGGACCCGGCGCGACTGACTGTGGAGGTAGGTGACAGCAACCGGATAGAGCTGAAGGTGGAGCTGCCCGGTGAGCACATCTACTCGCTTTCAACTGAGCAGGAGGGGGATAAGGTAACCGTGAGGGTGGAATCCGAGGGAACCTTGGGTTTAATAATGCGGCAGCTCAGACTTTATGAGGCGGACATCAGCGCCCGGGTGCCTGCAAACTGCGATGTTGTGCTGCTGACCCGGTCCGGGCGCATTGAGGTGAGGGGGGTAGGAGGAGAGATCCGCTCCCACAGCGGCTCGAAAGTTGAACAGGTGATAAGGTGGATCTTGCGTATGGGTAGCATTGTGGATACCGATCAAGCAGATTGGGAAGAGGAATAGTCTGTCCGGCGCCGGGTGAGTTCCACAACCGACGTTTGATGTATGAGCGCTGCGTGAACTTCTGTGCCGCTAACACTATCCTGCATCCTATCCGTTTAATTAAGACCGGGCTTTTACCTCTATGGGGCACGCGTCTGGAGAAAAGGAGAATTTGTTCTCCTATTTCTTTTCCCTCTTTGCGCCCCCGATGAGCCGAGCAACGAGTATCCCGATCGCCACCCCGCCGGTGGTCTCGATCACACAGATAAGGTTACCCTGCATCTCTTTCATGAAATTTGCAATGGGTCGGCTTATGAGGGGCAGCAGGTATACCATTATGACACCGGCGATGACTCCGCCCGCAAAGCTGACTACAGCGCGAAGAACAAGGATGCGCCTGGAGACCCAGTCGCCCAGATACATGAGTCCTGCAAAGAGCGCGAAGTATAACAGGGCGTACAGACCTCTGAGTAGAGGCGAGGCAGGTGAGCGGCCTGCGACCGCGACCATCGCAGAAAGGACAACGGCGCTTCCAAGCGCATAGAAGAACCCCTCCTCGTTCCAGGAAAGAACCACGAATCCCAGGACGGCGGCAAGGAATGCCACCTTTAGCCCCATCACACTGAACCATGCCCCCTGCAGGAGCCCATGCAGCAGTCCTGCAACCGCAAAGGCAACCGCAAGCACAAGGATGATCTTCAGCCAACTTCCACGTTGTTTCATTCCAACTCCTTTTCCGGTTTAAGGGTTTTTCTTTCACCCAGGAGTATCCTTGAGATCAAAAGGCCACTCGGCACCGCGACCGAGATCTCAAGTACAGGCGCTAAACCCAGCCTCAGACCTTCAAGGAATCCGCCTATGCCTGGCGTAAGTGATCCAACTACCCCGAAGGTCAGGAATCCTGCAACGGCTCCGCCAAGGAGGCCGAAAAGCCAGCGCAGGGCCTGCCGCCGCCGGCCCAGCACGTCCCCGAGCTTGATCAGCCCGACAAAGAGGACTTCGACACCAAAGATAACAAGAATCTGGATTAGTTTTGCACTCATGAATCTTCCGACAAGCCCGCCGGCAAGGGCCGCGATCAGAGCGGTCAGAAGTGCGTAGAAAAATCCCCTCTCGTGCCACGCGCAGACAAGAAACCCGATCACCCCTGCCGCCACGGCTATCTGCAAGACCCTTATCCACCCTATAGGGGCTTTGGAAAGCAATTCAACAAGGATTTGTCCTGCGCCTGCCAGGATGAGGGAGATAAACAGCGCAGCGGTCATCCTGGCCCATGAGAACCGATCTCGTGTCATGCCCCAGCATAATGGATTCCTCGCTCCTGTCAAGTCTATCACCCCACACCTTCGCTACACGAAGCTGTGGGGACCACTAAATTCTCATTGCGATCCCTCGTCCTCCGACGAAAGGAGACACGGTATTGTGGCTAATTCCCTTTCAGAAAACGGGAGGTGCGGCCATCTTTCAGTATGCGGCCTTCTGTCTGGCAGCGAGGGCAGTAGAAGGTGTCGCGGGTGGTGGTCGAGACCCACTGGACCCTGGTTCCGCAGCGCGGACAGGGCTCCCCTTTACGTCGGTGCACGGCCATGAATGGCCGTGATTCATCGATCTCCAATTTGTTCCCGGTGAGCCTGCGGGTCTCTTTGAAGGCCTCGATAAGGGTCTTGCGTATCGCTCCATGGAGTCGGGCGACTTCATCCGCACTCAGCTTATTCGCCTGCTTGAAGGGCGAAAGTCCTGCCTGCCAGCAGATCTCGTCCGCGTATGCGTTGCCTATGCCGGCTACGTTTCGCTGATTCAAAAGGAAGTTCTTTAATCTCTCGCGCGAGCCTCTAAGAAGTTCAGCCAATCGATCCACGTTGAACTCATCGGATAAAGGCTCCGGTCCCAGTTCCTTTATGTCGTCTGCTCCCTTCGCTCCTGGCAGTATCCACATGCTCATCCGCTTGAGCTTTGCTTCTTCAACGAGGTGCAGGGCGCTGCCGTCGTCGAACTCTACGAACGCGGCCGAGCTTTTGAGGGGCGGTTTCTTTTTGGGCCGCATCTTGAATCTGCCGGAAAGCATGAGGTGGACAACGATCCGGTGGCGCTCAAGCGCTATCTCGATGTACTTGCCCCGGCGTTCGATACCGGTTACCTTCTGTCCGACGAGGTCGTCAGGCAGGAGCGTTTTCTGGATGTAGGGCTTGATGATACGTAGATCGGCGATCCGCTTACCCCCTATCAGGCGTTCGAGGTTTTCCTTAAGGACCTCCAGTTCCGGGATCTCAGGCATACTTACACCCCAGACGAATGCTTCGCCTTCGTCTGGGGACCCCGAATAAACCACCCCACGCCGTCGCTTCGCGCCGTCGCAGGGACCCCGAATAAACCACCCCAAAGGAATACTTCGTCTTCCTTCGGGGACCCCTGAGTAAACACCCCACGGAATAAAGAGACCCTGAGAGATACGCTCATAGATTTAGCTTAGTCGAACGGCTTTGTTTTGTCAAGCCCTTTGGTTAAAATCTGTAGGGGCCGGTCTCAGACCGGCCCCTTTCCTTTTTATCTTTGATCTTTCGTCCTCGGGACGAAAGGAGGGCTAGTGAAGAATCATTACCTTGCGTGTGGCGTTGAACTCAGGAGTGATCATCCTCACGAAGTAGACGCCCGCAGCAACGCCTGAGGTGTTCCAGTTCATGGTGTATGACCCGGGTTCGCGTGAACCGTCAACCAGAGTCGTCACCGCCTTGCCAGCCGCGTCGTAGACGCGAATGTTTACGTGGCTCGCCTCGCTGAGGGCGAAGTTCACGGTGTGTCCGAGCACCTCAAGGCTGGTGCGCTCCGGAACCGGGGTCTCGGCAATGCTGGTGGTGTAGGTGAAGGTCTTTGAAATCGGAGGAAAGCTTATGTTGCTTCCGTCAAGCGGATTCTCGGCCCAGAAGGTAATCGTGTAGGTGCCGCTTTCAATCCCCGGGACTGGGAACGTTGCAGTCCAGGTCTCGTCGGCCGCAAAGGTATGCGAAACGGATTTTTTGTAGACCGACGTACCGGACTCGGTTATCTCGCAGATCAGATTTGCCTCGGTTGTTTCAGCGCCCGCTTTCTCGGTGTATTTGGCGGTAGGTGCAAACGACTCATTCTGCACGTCAGCCGGCAGAACGATCTCGAACGGCGTTACGTCCATGCCGACCGTGGCGTGGAAGTTCTTGTCCAGGTAGTCGTTGTCGGGGTTAATGTCGTCCGGATGCTCCAGCACGAAGAGTGCGTTGTATTCCTTGCCGCCTTCAGGGGTGAAGCTCTTGAAGCCGTATATGTCGTTCTTGCCAGGCTCGAGCGGAACGACTGAGAGCACGTCCTCGTAGACGGTTGGTCCTGCAATTTCCTTTATCTTGCAGCTTATACGGGCGTGGGACGTGCTATCGAGGTTGTTCGTTACCAGGATCTCGGGCGTGAAGGGGACGTTAGCCACTTCCTCGGTCTTGGGCCTTATGATGTGGGTCATCGCAAGGTCAAGGCTGTCTCCGCCAGGTTCCTCGCCGCCGCCGCCCGAGGCGATAACACAAACGTCGTCTACTGACCAGACCCCGTAGCCACCGTTGGTCATGGCATAGTAGTGGAATCCTATCATGATGGTCTGGCCGATGTACTCGGAGATGCGGAACTCCAACGGGTTGGGGTAGTCGTTTATGTAGGTCCAGCCTGAACCGCCGAAGTCGGTAGTAAGATTCACAATCTCATCCCACGTACTTCCGCCGTCGTCGGAGACCTTGATGTAGTTGGCGCCGGGCCAAGAGGCGGGCCAACCCTGGTAGAATGCGCTGTGGAGGGTGAGATCCACCGAGTCCTCGGGATCGTAGCCGGTCAGATCTATGGGAAGGGTCATGAGCCACTCGTTTTGTGGGTAGCTGCTCCACCAGATGTAGGCGCCCCAACTGCCGTGGTGGAACATGCCAGCCATGTAGTTCCCGTGGTACCAGGTGCCTGGATAGCCGCCGTCGCTGTGTGTGTTGTAGATGATCTGGCTCCATCCAGTGGGCAGCCACGAGCCCTCGAAGTACTCGCAGAACAGGGTGTCTACGAAGGGCGGCTTGGTCGGGGTTTTACCCTTGAACCAGTTGTAGTAGACCTCGTAGTTGCCGTCGCGCCGGTCGTACCAGCAGATGTGCACGTTGCCATTTTCATCGGCTGCAATGTTGGAGTAACGCGAGTACTGACCGTCGTCATCGGTCAAGGCCGAGTCGCCTTCCCATGAGCCGGATATGGCATCATACTTGTTGTAGTGAACCTCGTAGGTCGAGCCTGAGCGGTCGTCCCAGGAAACCCAGACGTTGTCGTTTTTATCGCAGCAGATCGAGGGGTAGTAGGTGTAGGTGTAGGTGCTCTGGCTTACCTGTGTGGAGACCCAGCTTCCCGAAGCGTTGGTGGCAACGCGGATCAGGCGCGGGCTGTCGTAGGGGACATAGGCGATGTAGAGGTTGTCGTCACTATCGCAGCAGATCGAGGTGCCGTAGCTGTAGTAGGCGAAGTTTGTTCCGCCTATGGTCTCATGATTCCAGGTCGCCCCGCCGTCGGTGCTCCATACATGCTTGAGCCGGTAGCCGTTGTTGCTCGCAACGGATACGTGGATGGCATCGTCGGACGTGATGCAGACCGAGGGGTAGTAGGCGTAGTAGTAGGAGGTGGGGGAACCGCCGTCCACGTGGGGATCGAAGGCCAGGACAGGCGAGGAGTAGGAGCCGGCGCCCGAGTTCTTTCTCTCGTAGTATACGCTGTAGCCGGGAGGCGGAGAAGAAGTGCTGCCGTAGCGGTTGAACACGTTGTGCAGGTTGCCGTCGGAATCAAAGGCGATGGCAGGATAGTAGCAAGATTGGTTGTAGACCCCGTGGTTGATTATCGAGCCCCAGGAGCCGTTTTTCTCACGGGTGTAGAGATCGTAGGTGGAGTAGTAGTACCAGCTGACGTCCACCGTGCCGTCGTGGACGGCGATCGACGGGTAGTAGGCGTAGGAGGTGCTCACCGCTTCGCCGTTGGGTGTTTCCACAGGGCTTCCGATTGGGAAGGTGAAGTAGCGTGCGCGCTGGGTTGTAGTGAGGTCGTACCATGCGATGTGGACGTTCGCGTCGTCAGCCGCGATGCTCCAGCCTCCGTAACGGCTAGTGTATGATGTCCCGGTGTTGTTGGTGATCCTTGTCTCGCCTTGCCACTGGCCGAACAGCGGCACAACGGCCGCACAAAGAACCAGCGCGGCCACAATCCCTATGACTTTCTTGGTCATTATGTTCCTCCTTGCTTGGAGTTGGTTTATTCCCCAAATTTTTCTGATCGGAAAATTGAGTTTTCCACTCACTCTCCCGATTTAGCCCGTCCTTCAACACCCCCGTCTCCTTACCCTAAATTTAGTCCAAAATTAGAGTTTGTCAAGTCCTTTGACGCGTCTTCGCGCTCATTTCAAATCGAAGATTGCAAAGTGCAAAATTGCTCCGCAGACGCCGCCCCCCGGAATAAAGAAATCCTGAGAGATACGCTCATAGATTTAGCTTAGTCGAACGGCTTTGTTTTGTCAAGCCCTTTGGTTAAAATCTGTAGGGGCCGGTCTCAGACCGGCCCCTTTCCTTTTTATCTTCGATCTTTCGTCCTCGGGACGAAAGGAGGGCTAGTAAAGAATCATCACCTTGCGTGTGGCGTTGAACTCCGGAGTTATCATCCTCACGAAGTAGACTCCAGCAGCAACGCCTGAGGTGTTCCAGTTCATGGTGTATGACCCGGGTCCGCGGGAACCGTCAACCAGAGTCGTCACCGCCTTGCCAGCCGCGTCGTAGACGCGAATGTTTACGTGGCTCGCCTCGCTGAGGGCGAAGTTCACGGTGTGTCCGAGCACCTCAAGGCTGGTGCGCTCCGGAACCGGGGTCTCGGCAATGCTGGTGGTGTAGGTGAAGGTCTTTGAAATCGGAGGAAAGCTTATGTTGCTTCCGTCAAGCGGATTCTCGGCCCAGAAGGTAATCGTGTAGGTGCCGCTTTCAATCTCCGGGACTGGGAACGTACTTTCAGTCCAGGTCTCGTTGGCCGTAAAGGTATGCGAAACGGATTCTTTGTAGACCGACGTACCGGACTCGGTTATCTCGCAGATCAGATTTGCCTCGGTTGTATCAGCGCCCGCTTTTTCGGTGTATTTGGCGGTAGGTTTAAACGACCCATTCTGCACGTCAGCCGGCAGAACGATCTCGAACGGCGTTACGTCCATGCCGACCGTGGCGTGGAAGTTCTTGTCCAGGTGGTCGTTGTCGGGGTTAATGTCGTCGGGATGCTCCAGCACGAAGAGTGCGTTGTATTCCTTGCCGCCTTCAGGGGTGAAGTCCTTGAACCCGTATACGTCGTTCTCGCCCGGCTCGAGCGGAACGACTGAAAGCACGTCCTCGTAGACGGTTGATCCTGCGAGTTCCTTTATCTTGCAGCTTATACGGGCGTGGGCCGTGCTATCGAGGTTGTTCATGACCAGTATCTCGGGCGTGAACGGGACGTTGGCCTCTTCCTCGGTCTTGGGCCTGATGATGGCCATCATCTCGAGATCAAGGCTGTCTGCACCAGGGCCGTTGCCGCCGCCGCCCGAGGCGATTAGACACACGTCGTCTAGCGACCAGACTCCACGGCCTGCGGCAGGAGCCATATACCAGTAGTTGAACCCTATCATGATGGTTTCGCCGATGTACTGCGAGATGCGGTACGACAAGGGGTTGGGGTAGTCGTCTATGTAGGTCCACTGATGCAGGGGACTTTCCTGGCATAGATCTACAAGGGTGTCTACCCACGTTGCCCCGCCGTCGGTGGAGACGCAGATGTAGGTATTATTATCGCCTCCGTAGAATGCGCTGTTGAGGGTGAGATCCACCGAGTCCTCGGGGTCGTAGCCGGTCAGATCTATGGGAAGGGTCATGAGCCACTCGTTCTGGTAGGAGTTGCTCCACCAGATGTAGGCGCCCCAACTGCCGTGGTGGAACATGCCAGCCATGTAGTTCCCGTGGTACCACGTGCATGGATAGTAGTTGACGCTTGTGTTGTAGATGATCTGGCTCCATCCAGTGGGAAGCCACGAGCCCTCGAAGTACTCGCAGAACAGGGTGTCTACGAAGGGCGGCTTGCCCCCGCCTGCATGGGCCCAGACATCCACGTCGTCTACATACCAGTAGTTCATGTTCCAGGTATAGCCGTCGCCGTAGAAGTTGATGACGACCTGGGATTCACCCGCGGCCCATGAGCTGATGTCAATGCTGTCCCGGGTCCAACTGACGCTGGACCCGTAGTAGTCGTAGATCACATTGGGGAAGGTGGAACCGCCGTCCGTGGAGCCCAGCCACTGTGACGTATAAGCACCGCTGAAATGGCTGTAGTAATGGTTCGCAACGACCCACACCTCGTCGGAACCTGAGCAGTCAAGCACCGGTGAGATAAGCTCGTCGGTGCCTGTTTCACTGGGATAGTAGCTGATGTATGCGGTCTGGGAACCGCTGTAGGAGCCTGGGTGCCAGTCTGAGTTGCCCAACGAGCCATCGTAGTTGATGGTCCAGCCAGCGGGCGGCGAGGTGGTGCTCCAGGCGCTCTCGAAATCTTCATCGAGCAGTTGGGTCCACTGGGCGTTTAGGGTAGGGACCAGGGCCGCAAACAGAACCAGCGCGGCCGCGATTCCTATGACTTTCTTGGTCATTATGTTCCTCCTTGCTTGGAGTTGGTTTATTCTCCAAATTTCCTAATCGGGGATATGAGCTTTCCGCCCACTCTCCCGATTCTGCCCGTCCTTCAGTCGGCTCCCATCTCTCAGTCCTAAATTTAGTCAAAATTCGGGGTTTGTCAAGCCCTTTGACGCGTCTTCGCGCTCATTTCAAATTGAAGATTGCAAAGTTGCTCCGCAAGCGGAATCCTACGGAACTCCGCAAGCGTCGTCCTTCGGAGCTTCGTCCGTCCTCGCAGTGACAAAAGCGATGTGGAACGTAGGCTTTCGTCCGTTCGGATACGATAGCACAGGAAGTCATCGCGATCGACCGAAGGGAAGATGACGAATTCACATGCGGCACGATCCGAAGGCTGCGCTCGCCGCCCCCGATAATAAAGTAGGCGGCCCTGGGTGCCGTAACACACGAGGGCCGCCTGAAGGTTTAATGCGTAATCCCTGTAATGATTCCTAGTGCAACACCATCACCTTGCATGTGGCGTTGAACTCAGGAGTTATCATCCTCACGAAGTAAACGCCAGCAGCAACGCCTGAGGTGTTCCAGTTCATGGTGTAGGACCCGGGTCCGCGTGAACCGTCAACCAGAGTCGTCACCGCCTTGCCTGCCGCGTCGTAGACGCGAAGGTTTACGTTGGTCGCGGCAGGTAGTGTGAAGCTGATCCTGCTGCCTGCAACATCCAGACTGAAGCGCTCGGCAACCGGAGCCTCAGCAATGCCTGAGTATTCGAAGGTCTCCACGAGCGGCGGATTGCTGATATTGCCGCCGTGCTCCTCTGTAGCCCAGAAGGTAATCGTGTAGGCGCCGTTCTCAAGACTTTCTACCGTTGGGAACTTGATGTTCTTGGACTCTTCGGCGGCAAAGGGTTCACCTGTTACACTATCCTCGTAGACCACGGCGCGGTACTCGCCATCCTCGATCTTGCAGTGGAGTGTCGCAACCGTTAACTCTGCATCCGCATGTTCCTCGAAAGTCGCCTCTGGGTCGAATTCGTTGTACTGCTGGGGTGCAGGCGAAAGCATGACGGTCGGGGTCACGTCCATACCGGCAAAGGTGGTCCAGTGCTTATCCTTGGCGTTGTTGGTCGGGTCGATGTCGTCTGAATGCTCGATCCAGAACAGGGCAGTGTATTTCTTGTTGGCCTCAGGGGTGAAGTCGCGGAAGCCGTCCACAACGTTGTAGCCCTGCTCGAGCGGGACGCCGTTAAGCACGTCCTCGTAGACCGTCTCCCTGGTCTCGAGGTCTTTGAACCTGCATCCCATCTTGGCAGTGGCGGTGTCCAGGTTGTTGAGGACCCTGCACGCCGGCGTGAAGGATACCCCGCCTTCTTCTTCGTCGCGAGGACGGATGATCTGAACCATCTGGAGATCGAGCTCGTCGGTGGGACCGCCGCTGGTCTCACCGTAGATAAGCACGTTGTCTATCTGATAGAAATATGACTGTCCGTTGCTGGTCTCGTTGTACACGAAGCGTACCTGTGCATCCGTTACCCCGTCCGCGCCGAAGGCACTCAGGCTCCATACGTCGTGCATCCAGAGCTGCGACGAGGTGTAGGAGGTGATGAGCTGCCAGGTGGAGCCGTCCCAGACCTCCAGCCGCATCTCTCTCGTAGTGGCCATAAGATACGTGCCTCTGTCGAATTCCAGCCAGATGTTGCCCCCGAGGGTGAAAGTCGGGGTAAGCAGGGCGTTATCCACGCACATGGGCCAGCCTAAGTTCCACGCCTGATAGTCGTCGTTTTCAGCGCAGTTTCCGCCGCCCGATGCGGCATAGTTGGACCAGAAGCCGCCAAGGCCGTTGAGATCATTCCACTGGTCGTTGCCTGAGCCGATGGTAGTGGTCCATCCGCTGGGTGGCCAGGGGCCTTCGAAGCCCTCGTTCACTACGGTGTCTATTTCGGAGGGGCCTCCGCCGCCGCCCCAGACGTCTACCTTATCCACCAGATACCAGTATGCCCAGCCCGAACCGCCGTCCTCGTCGTAGCGGAAGCGGACTTGAGCGTCGGATACTCCACCTGCCTGGGCGCTGATGTCTACGCTGTCTCTCGTGCCGCTCAGCCAGCCGTTAACCGAGACCTCCTTTGCCTGGACCCATGCTGAGCCGTTAAAGGCGTCCACATAGGCGTGCTCGGTCCCGTCATAGTCTTCCCAAGTGTAGTTGAAGGCCAGCCAGACCACGGTATAGGTGCTGGCGTCAAACGCAGACGACTCAATCGAGTTGTTACGGATATAGGCATAGCCAAAATAGTCGTCGTCGTTGGCTGCGCAGTGGCCGCCGCCACCGGTATGGTTGCCTCCGATATACCCGTGAGTCTCGTTATACCACTGATTGGAACCCGCCTCGGTTGTGATGGACCAGCCGGCAGGCGGGATGCTGCCTTCGAAGTCCTCGTGCAGCAAGCTGGTTTGGGCGTTCAGGGGCAGAACCAGGGCCGCACAAAGAACCAGCGCGGCCGCGATCCCTATGACTTTCTTGGTCATTATACTCCTCCTTGCTTGGAGTTGGTTTATTCTCCAAATTTTCATAATCGGGAAACTAAACTTTCCGTCCACTCTCCCGATTTTGCCCCTCCTTCAACACCTTCGTCTCTCTACCTAAATTTAGTCGAAATCCGGGTTTTGTCAAGGGGTGTTCGTTAAAATCTGTAGGGGCCGGTCTCAGACCGGCCCCTTTCCTTTTTATCTTCGATCTTTCGTCCTGGGGACGAAAGGAGGATTAGTGAAGAACCATCACCTTGCATGTGGCGTTGAACTCAGGAGTGATCATCTGCACGAAGTAGATACCCGAAGCCACATCGTGAGTGTTCCAGTGAACAGTGTAGGAACCGGCGTTACGGGAACCGTCCGCAAGCGTTGCCACCACGTTGCCCGCCGCGTCATAGACGCGCAGGGTGACGTTGGTGGTATGCCCCAGTGTGAAGCGTATCGCGGCGAAATCGACGCAAAGATTGGGTGTTACCGCATCAAGGCTGAATCGGTCGGTCATCGGAGCCTCAGCGATTCCTGTGTAGTTGAAGGTGTCCACGAGTGGAGGGTTGCTTATGTTTGTATTGGTTTCGCCGTTTGCCCAGAATCTGATTATGTAAGTACCGGTTACAAGGTACGCTGTATCGAATACGGCCAGGAAGGTGTCGTGAGGCACAAAATCGCGAAAATCTGACGAGTCACGATAGACCCATTCTTCGGTGTCAAAATCCTGAATCCAGCAGTGCATTTTCACGTCCACCGTGTTTTTGCCTAGACGCTCGGCATAATTGGCTGTGGGCATGAACGGATTGATCTGCTCAGGGGTTTCCGGAGCAAGCATCTCATAGGGTGTTACGTCATATTCGGTTTCGTGGGTGGAGAAGTTTCTTTCCATGGTGTTATTATTGGGATTTACATCATCAGGGTGCTCAACCACGAAGAGAGCGTTGTAGTAATTATTCCTGAGAGGGGTGAAGGCCGCGAACTCAACAACGGTGTAGCCCGGATTAAGGGGATAAGAGGTATGCGCGTCCTGGTAATCGACTTGCATAGTTGTAAGGTTCGTGATCTTGCAGCTTACTGTGCCGTGGGCAGCAGTGTCGAGGTTGTTGTAAATCCGGCAAGACGGTTGGAAGGGGATTCCACCCTGTTCCCAGAATTCGGGACGGATTATCTCAATCATCACCAGGTCAAGCGGTTCGGGAGGGTCTGAGCCCCAGACGTTCACGTCGTCAACCTCATACCAGTTCGATTTTACATTGCCGGTGAACTCGCTGTAGGTGAACCGCACCCGGGCGTTCATCGTAGCTCCGACCTTGTTACTGATGTCGATGCTGTCTCGTGTTGTCTTGCGGCCCTGGGGGTGGCCCATCACCATAATCCAGCTCGAACCGTTGTATACGTACACCTGGCCCACCATACCTTCACCCACTGGATACCAGTCCACGTTGTAGGCAAGCCATATGGTTTGATAGCCACTCGCATCAAACGTTGGCGACTGCAGGATATTGTTGCCCACCCTGGCAGCGCCAGGACCTGCACCGTCGTCGTCGTTGTCTGCACAGTAACCTGAGCCGCCCGTATAGTTGGGGCGGCTCCAGTAGTCGTTGCGGAACCACTGGTTCTGACCGATAGAGGTGGAAGTACTCCAACCACCCGGGGGGAAGGGTCCTTCGAATCCCTCTGAGAGCAGGCTGGCTGGCTGGGCATTGAGGGATGAGGCAAGGATCGCAAATACCACCAAGGCACCTAATGGAAGCTTTTTGCGCATCATAGTTCCTCCAGAGTTCAGCTTGTTTATTCCCTTCAACATACACTAACAGAAGTGCCTCGCTACAAGCGCGCGCTTCATGGCACTTCTTTTTAGCCCATCGTTCCCTTGGGTCTACAGACTAGACCTTTGTTTAGATGTAAAGTTTACATCAGATTTTTCATTTGTCAAGCCCTTATTTGGGAATTATATATACTAAACATTTTATTTAGCTTTATATACGAGAAACATCTGTGTTTACCCATTTGCCTGGGGGTCTTATCGCTGGCACGACTCCTGGATGGTACTTGACAATCCGGAATGTAGGGGTAGGATAAATCGTGGAACTTCTTCTCCTTCTAATTGCCCAGACCGTACCCTATGAGTACCCTTACTTCGAGGTAGTTAGGCGAGAGGTCTCGTTTATTCCCATTCCTGGGGGGATTGACAGCACAACCTATGAGCGAAGGCTGCGCCTTGAGTGTGAAGAAGCGAGCCTTACCTCGACCGTTACCGGATTTATCCAGGAGCGCTGGTTAGGGGGCGGGAACCCTGCCGCACTTCAGGAGATTCTGCACTGCGACTCGATCGTGAGAAGAGCGGATACCCTTATCGCCTACTCTTCCCTGCGGTTCGTGCTCACCAGGCTGGACGCCGGGATTCGCTTAATTGATCTGATTGTCGGTTTGCGCTATGCGGACAGAGAAGATATCAACCACACCGTGGATGAGATCCTTGAAAGGCTGGGGTTCGGCGGCAAGCCCTGCCGCCTTCTTGCGGATGCCGGGAGCCTGGTGTCCCTTGAACTCAGGCCAAAGGGAGGGGTAATCCTCGTTAACCTTAGCACCGGCGCGGTCGTCTCGGCAGATATCGTCCAGCCGCAGGCTCAGAAACACAAACGCTCCTGTCTGTTCAGGAGATAGGCCAGGTTGAGCCTTTTTCGTTGATATCCGCGGGTTAATCCATGGACCGGCGCGGGAAAGGTAATGATTCTCTTGACTTGACGTGGAGCTACGTATTCAGTGCCAAGCTGGAGTGAGCGTGAAGGGAGCAAACTAAGGAGAATAGAATGAAAGGCTTATTGAAGTCGTTATGCGGGTTGGCTCTTGCTTTTGGATTGATATGGGCCGATACCTATGACGGTCCGGCGATCATCTGGAACAAGACCTACGACTCAGGCAATGACGATTATGCCACCGGTGTGGCGGTAGATGGTAAATTCGTCTATGTCACGGGCTCCTCTTCCAACGGGACGAACTGGGACTTCCAGACGATATGCTATGACAAGGATGGCAATCTCGTCTGGAACAAGGTCTACAACTCATACAATGACGATTGGGCCACCGGTGTGGCGGTAGATGGTGAATTCGTCTATGTCACGGGCTACTCTTCCATCGGGACGGACTACGACTTCCGAACAATATGCTATGACAAGGATGGCAATCTCATCTGGAACAAGGTCTACGACGCAACCATCACGGATAAGGCTAACGGTGTGGCGGTAGATGATAACTTCGTCTATGTCACGGGCGGGTTGGGCTTGGACTTCCAGACGATATGCTATGACAAGGATGGCAATCTCATCTGGAACAAGACCTACGACTCAGGCGCCAAGGATGAGGCCAACGGTGTGGCGGTAGATGATAAATTCGTCTATGTCACGGGCTGCTGGGACTTCCGGACGATATGCTATGACAAGGATGGCAATCTCATCTGGAACAAGACCTACGACTACCCAAGCTACAGCGATTGTGCCAACGGTGTGGCGGTAGATGAGCAGGGCTATCTCTATGTCACGGGCTTCTCTTGCATCTTGCTGTACTGGAACTTCCGGACGATAAAATACGATCGCACCGTCGGGATCGACGAATTACCAGCTTCGGGTTTCAAGTTGGACCTGAAGGAGCCCGCTCCCAACCCCTTCAAGCTTTCCACCGATATTTACTATTCTCTTGCCCATTCAGGCCGCTCAACCTGAAGGTCTACGATGTCTCGGGCAGGCCAGTGAAGACCCTGAGCTCTGGTATCAAGGCCTCGGGTCATTATGCTGTAACCTGGGATGGTCGAGATGATCTTGGCCGAGCTGCGGCCCCTGGCGTCTACTTCATCAGGATACAGGCAGGGAACCATACGGCTACAAGAAAGCTCATCCGCGTGCGCTGACCCTGATACAATAACGGTTACGCTGTCGGGCGGAGCGCAGACTACCTTTGCACCGGTTGATACCGAACAAGTTACTGACAGCATAGAGACCTTTGTGGGGCAGGCTACCGAGATAGAGATAATCGAAGCAGGGATCAGGCAGGTGGAGGAACAGGCGCGCTCCTTGCGCCCGGGGCGAACACAAAAAGCACAGCGGCTAACAACCTGACCAGCCGGGTGCTGGTGTAGAGGTCTGCAAGCTCAGGGTACAGCTGAAGAGAGACCCAGATGATAACGCAAACAACGAACGTCCCTATAACGAGTCCTATCACGAAACCCAGAAGCTTGTTGGCCCATCCCAGAAGGATCGCGTCAAAGAGCTTGTTCAAAAGGAAGACAACGATCGCTGTAACAATCATGACCGCGATGAAGATTGCAAGGAAGGCCAGCACCTTGCCGAAGAATACGGAGCTTATTTTGGGGATCAGGAGTTCAGCAAGCGCCGGGGTGAACCGCCAGCCGATAATAATCGCGGCCACCACGCCAGCAATCGCCCCGAGGATGCGTATCGCCCCTTTGAGGAGACCTGAGACAGCCGAGCCGAGGATCAAGAGCGCTGCGATACCGTCTACGATCCAGGGCAGCAGTGCTCCCCACGAGGTCTCAGCAGGCGTCACCCGCGTTCCAGCATCTTGAGGATTTCTTCAAGTTCCTGCTTGAACCTTTCCAAGGGATTGGTTTGAACCTCTGAGAGCGGCAGTTGAAGCTGGTTAGAAAGCGCAAGAAGCTTCCCTACCCGCCTGCGTGCGCCCGCTATGGAGTAGCCTTCCTTGTGCAGGAGCCTCGCGATCAGCGTAATCAGTTCGATGTCGTGCTCCGAGTAGATGCGGCGGCCCGCCGAGTTCTTGCGCGGGCGAAGCCAGCTAAACTCCTTCTCCCAGTAGCGCAGAACGTGGGGTTTGATCCTTAGCATACGCGCCACCTGGGTTATCGTATAAAAATGTTCCTCTACCATACCTCCTCCTTCAGGGATCTAGCAAGCAACCTTGACATCTCGGAGTGTGGATCGGCGCCCCGGAACAGCACCCGGTAGGTCGCCTCGGTTATGGGCATCTCGATACCGTGCATCCTGCCCAGTTTACGGGTAATCCGGCAGGTCTCAACCCCTTCGGCAACCATACCGATTTCGGCAAGGATCGCCTCCAGGTTCTTACCTCTTGCGAGTCCCAGTCCCACCCTATGATTGCGCGAGGCAGGGTTCCAGACGGTGGTGACAAGATCGCCCCAGCCTGCAAGCCCTGAAAACGTCCGCGCTTTCGCCCCCAGCTTCTCGCCCAATCTCGTAATCTCAGCCAACCCTCGTGAAAGAAGCGCCGCACGGGTGTTGGTCCCTGCACCAAGCCCTTCGGAGATACCACAGGCTACGGCGATAACGTTCTTCAAGGCTCCACCCAACTCCACGCCAACTGCATCGTCCGAGCGGTAGACTCGCAGATTGTCAAACGAGAATATCCGCTGAATACTCTTCACCGCTTCCTTATCCTCCCCTGCCGCCACAAGCGCGGTGGGATGACCGTGAAGCACTTCGATGGCGATCGATGGACCGGAAAGCACACTCGCCGGACGGCGAGGGAAAAACCCGGCCCAGGCCTGGCTTGGTCGAAAACCTGTCCGGCGCTCCAGTCCCTTTATGAGACTCACCACCATCCTCGGCGGCTCATATCCTCTGGGCAGCCTCTTCAGCGTGGCCTTCAGCGCCTGGCAGGGTACCGCAAGGACTAAGAGATCGGCTCCAGCCAGTGCCTCTTCAATATCCGAGGTGTAGTGTAGTTGGCTGGGTATCCTTGCCCCAGGCAGTACACCTGGAAGCCTGCGGGTATAGCGCAGTTTGGTTACCCTCGCCTGGTTGATCTCCCACAGCCTTACATCGTGCCCCTCACGCGAGAGCATGATCCCCATGGTCGAGCCCCACGCACCTGCGCCGAGGAAACTTACCCTCATCTTTTCCACAGCTTTTTCCACAATTTTGTCCTCGGTTCCTTGCCTGCGGCAAGACGCATCATGTTCCCCCGGTGCGCCCATCCCACCAGGAGAGCGCAGCCGGCTGCAGCGGAGATTACCGAGATCTCAGGATTGAATCTTCCCCACAGAAAGATAAGGGCAGGCAGCGCCGTAATCGAGAATATCGAAGCGATTGACACGTAGCCGGTGGTGAGGAGAAGCAGTACCCCTATGCCGAGTGCGGTAAGTGCGGGGAAGGGGGCCAGAACAAGGAATACGGCAAAGGTGGTTGCCACACCCTTGCCCCCCTTGAACCTAAGCCAGGGCGAGAACACGTGGCCTAAAACAGCGGCAGCACCAACTATTCCCGGCAAGGGCGAGAACTGCAAAGCAAGGTAAGCTGGCACCGCTCCCTTGATCGCGTCCAGCAGCCCTACCCCCATACCCCAGCCCATTCCCAGCACCCTTATCGCGTTTGTCGCGCCTATGTTGCCAGAGCCCATCTTGCGGATGTCCATACCCTTTGCTGAGGCTATAAGATAACCGAAGGGGATCGAACCGGATAGAAATCCGAACACCGCCAATATCACCGTGTCCCACAAAGGCGAAATCATTTCTTCTTCCTCTGCGTCGGTTCAAGCTTCAGGTTGGTGCCTCTCAAGTCGAACGTATCGCGAAGCCTGTTGGTTAAGAATCGCATATAGGTCTCTTCGAGCTCATCCGGCTTGTTTGTCTCCACGAGAAAGAGGGGCGGCGCGCCTTCCTTCTGTATCAATCGGTATATCTTTATCCTTCGTCCGGGTGAGCGCTCCTGGGTAACCTGCTGGGCGAACTCTCCTAAAAGCTCCTTCGAGATGCGCTGGCTGCGTCTTTCCAGGAGTGCCGTAACCGCCCCGACCAGTTCACCCAACCCTTCCTTTTCCTTGCCTGAGACAAGCACCCTGAAGAAGGGCTCCATCCCGCGCAGCTGGTAGGATGCTCCATCCATCTTTGACCGAAGTGCCTGCCGGTCGAAGAGATCCGCCTTGTTCAAAACGAAGATCAGCCCCTTGCGCCTTGATATGACCTCGGCGGCCAGCCTTTTATCCTGTCTCGTGACACCCTCGGTAAGATCGATCAGGAGAAGTATGATCTGGGCCCTGGCTATAGCCTTCCTTAACCTCGTCGAGGCGTAGTACTCCACCTCCTCCTTTATCCTTGTTCTTCGCCTCAGCCCTGCCGTATCTACTATCCGCCATATCCTGCCGGAAACCTCCAGATAGGTATCCACCGGATCGCGGGTAGTTCCGGGCGAGGAGTCCACAACCGCGCGCTCGGAGCCCACAAGGGAGTTGAGCAAGGTAGACTTGCCTGAATTCGGACGTCCGGCTATCAGAAGCCTCACTTCAGGCTTAACCTCAGTCTCTTCCTCAAAGGTAAGCCTCTCGCATATCGCTTCCAGCAGGTCACCGAACCCCACACCATGCTCCGCCGATACGAGGAAAAGCTCCGCACCGCCCAGAACGTGAAAGCTATGGTGCTCCCACTCAGCGGTCCGCACGTCCGACTTGTTCACAACCACGATGTATGGCTTTTCCTGTTTTCTCAGAACCTCTGCCAGCATCTCGTCCGATGGATGCAGGCCTTCCTTGCCGTCCACCGCTAAAAGAACAAGCTCGGCCTCTTTGATAGCCAGCTGGACCTGGCGGCGCATCTGCTCTTCCAGCGGCAGCTCAGGCGCGGGAATGAATCCCCCGGTGTCTATCAGGGTGAAGCTCTTGGAAAGCCAGTGCACGGTGCCGTAAAGCCTGTCCCTTGTTATCCCAGGGGTCTTCAGGGTAATCGCCTCCCTGCGGCCCACGAGCCTGTTGAACAGCGTGGACTTCCCTACGTTGGGCCGCCCGACCAGCGCCACTACCGCGTTCATAACTTCAGCAGTTCCTTAATCTTACGGTTAAAATCTCAAGTCGCTTCGGATAACGCCCCATAAGCCCTGAAATCAAGTGTGCCTTACCCATTCCGTAATGATAACCACTTATTGGATATTAGTCAACACCTGCCCTTCAGTGCCCCCCTGCTTTCTACCATTAAGGGAGGGGTGATTGAGGCGAAGCCCTCTGCGATCTTTTTGCGTTAGCAAAAAGGAGCATTAAATCCGCAGATTGACACGGATTAGGTTGATTCCTCCGTCCGCTCTTCTGAGCGGCCACCTCCCTTGAAAAGGGAGGCTTCCTTAAGCGTCTCCCTTACTAAGGGAGAACCAAAGAGGGATCGAAATATCCCCCTTATTAAGGGGGACACAGGGGGATTAACGTAGGGGCCGACCTTTAGGTCGGCCCGAATAATTGGTCATTTCCAACGTTCGAGTTTTGCTTTCGAATTGTGCTTTAGTAAAGTGATGTTATGTTCCTTGCAGGCGTTCACTACCACACTCTCAATGTCTTCATTGCGAATCCAATAATAGTCATCAAACAGTATGAAAACTACCCTTTCGGCTATTCCCAGGTCTCTTATTGCCACTAAAGTGTCAATGTCCTTCTCAATGACTTCTTGAGGATTTCTGTAATATCGACCGACTGCATAGTGAAAACATTTTGCTTCAGCACACAGTAAAAACCGACCTAGACTGTTTTCCTGAACGATTATTAAATCTGATTTTGGCACTCTACCAAGCCGGTCTTTTAATTTTTTTAACTTAAGCCCTTCTTTTTCAAAAGTGTATTCTTCAAAGCTTGAATGACTTACAAACTTGTCAAAGTGCACCTCAATATTCGGATGTGAGTTTTCATGTAATTGTTTATAAAAGAACCTCCCAAGTTGCACCATTAAATCAGCTTCATTCCAACAAACCCAATGCTCCTTCTCAGCTTGCTTTCTACTGCGCACGAACTCAGACTTAGAATATTCCCGTACCTTTTTATCGTAATCCCCGCAAAATTCCTCCCAAGCTTTTCTTAGTAGCTCTTCAGCGTTAATGTCAGGCATTTCGCCTCCTTGTAAGTCTTATCTTGTTCGGGCCGCCCTGAAGGTCGGCCCCTACGAACTTTTTCATTTTCCCTTCTTGTTGTCCATTTCACTTCTCTACCGCTGCCTAATATTTTCCCAGGAAGGCTGGCTTAAAATTCCTGTGCGAATGAGTTCGTACTCTGTAAAGGTCTCGCCCGTGTTATTTTTTTCATGCCATTTAAATTTTACCATCCTAAAGTATCTCCATACCATGCTGGGCACCTTATCATGTATTCGTTGGTTATTGACAATTTAATGGAGTTAATGACATCAGCATCGTAGATAGAATTAAAAATTTCGGTTCCCTTCAGTTCGCCTTTGTAATAGACTTCTAGCTTTAGTCCCCAATTCTCCATTCTTCCAATGTGTCTATAAGTCTGATCACTAATCCCTACCAGTACGGTATCCCTTTTTGGGTTTACCTTAATCTGATAAGTCGCAGGTGTCTCATCAAACCACAATCCAACAAGTTCAGGGCGACTTGCATAAAAAACTACGAAGGATACGGTATCACCTTTCACATTGGAAACCACAATCGTTGCTACATTCGGATCTCGATTGGCAGTCGGATCGTTCGACTTTTGGCAGGCAACAACACAAAGGGCTACCCCCAAAAGTATTGTCAATACTGTTTTCTTCATTTTATTCTCCTTTCTTCCAAGCGGTTAAGGATTTCTCCTGTTGCTTTAAGGAAGCATAAGCTATAAATCTGTTGTGTCAAGCCCTCTCAGACGCAGCGCTGGCGCGAGTTTGCGGAGGCGATGCCCTAACTTACGAGTCTTCGATGTATAAACTATACTCTTTTTTACGCCCTATGTCAAGTGTAAATGGCCGACCTTGCGGTCGGCCCCTGTGAACTTTCCTGAAAACCGAAAAACACCCGATTCTCCCCACCCAATGCCCCAAAATACCCGAAATTGTCCCATTTTTGTCCCACTTTTGACCAGCTTTTGTCCAATTTAATCGCGACGAGTGGCACTCAAACCTGACGAGTTCGCGGCAAATTTCGCCCGAAACGTGGCACCGAAAACAAAGGACCGACCTTTCGGTCGGCCCCTTAAGTGTCAAGCTATCTTTAACTTAGCGTGTCAGGAGTTGCACCTGTGGCAGTCGCCTGCGAACTCCGAGTCTACGGTGATCATGCGGTCGGCGAAGCGGTATTCGGAGAGCGCCTGCGCGGCTCTGTTTGCAGCAGGCCGCTGCTCGCGGTTCACCGTCCCTATGTTTAATACCTGTGCGGACTTGGAGCCGTCGCGGTAAACGGTAACACCCTTGCAGCCCAGCCTATATGCCAGCATGTAAACGTCGGCCACGTCCATCGGGGTGGCATGGTTGGGCAGGTTTACGGTCTTTGAAACCGCGTTGTCCGTGTGTTTCTGAAACGCGGCCTGCATCTTCACGTGCCATGAGGGATTGATGTCGTGCGCGGTAACGAAGATGCGTTTCACCGAGTCCGGAATCTTGCGGATATGAGCAATCGTGCCGTGCCGTGCTATCTCCTTCATCAATCCTTCGTTGTAGAAACTCATCTCTTTGGCCAGCTTCTCAAAGACAGGATTGACCTCCAGGAGCTCTGTGTTGTCCATCACGTTGCGGATGAAGCTAATGGCGAAGATAGGCTCGATTCCTGATGAGCAGCCAGCGATGATGGAGATGGTGCCTGTTGGTGCGATGGTGGTAAGTGTTGCGTTTCGGCGCGGTTCCTCGCCACGCTTGGCGAAGATAGAGTTGGGGAAGCTGGGGAATGCGCCGCGCGTTTTGGCAATCTCACGTGATACGGCCACAGCCTCTTTTTGTATGAACTCCATTACCTTTGCACCGAGCTCAAGCGCCTCATCGGAGTCGTATGGGATGCCCAGTGAGAAGAGCATGTCTGCCCAACCCATCACCCCGAGCCCGATCTTCCGGTTGCGCTTCACCATCTCGTCTATCTCAGACAGAGGATAGCGGCTGGCGTCTATAACGTTGTCAAGGAAGTGAATTGTGGTATGGACGGTTTTACGCAGGTGTTCGTAATCCACCGAGTGATTGGTCACCATCTTGGCTAGGTTCACCGAACCCAGGTTGCAGGCCTCGTACGGAAGGAGAGGCTGCTCGCCGCAGGGGTTTGTGGCCTCGATGGAGCCAAGCTCTGGCGTGGGGTTGTCTTGGTTGATGCGGTCAAGGAAGACGATGCCTGGATCGCCTGTGCGCCAGGCCATGGTGACCATGAGGTTGAAAACGTCCTTGGCGCGCAAACGGCCTGCCTCCTTGCCGGTACGCGGGTTTTTAAGGCTGTAGTTTTCGTCCGCCTCAACCGCGTGCATGAACTCCTCTGTTACCCCTACCGAGATGTTGAAGTTGGCAAGGATTCCTTCCGATTCCTTGCAGGTGACGAACTCAAGGATGTCGGGATGATCGACCCGGAGTATTCCCATGTTTGCGCCTCGGCGCCTGCCGCCCTGTTTGATGACCTCGGTGGCCACGTCAAAGACCCGCATGAACGAAACCGGTCCTGAGGCTATACCTCCGGTGGAACGCACCATGTCGTTCTTGGGGCGCAACCGTGAGAAGCTGAACCCGGTGCCACCGCCGGTTTTGTGGATGATCGCCGCGTGCTTTACCGACTCGAATATCCTGTCCATCTCGTCTGCGACCGGCAAAACGAAGCATGCGGCAAGCTGACCCAACTCGGTGCCCGCGTTCATGAGCGTGGGCGAGTTGGGCATGAACTCGAAGGAGGTCATGAGATTGTAGAAGCTCTTTTCGGTGCGTGCCACGTCGTCGCCGTAGCGTTCGTCAGGCGCGGCGATTGCCGCGGCCACACGCTTGAATAACTGGGCGGGCGTCTCGTGAACCTCACCTTCCTCGTTCTTTAAAAGGTAACGGCGTTCCAGAACCTTCAAGGCGTTCAGCGAGAGCTTGAGGTCGTCCTGGATGCCTACGAAAAACTCTTTGGCCTCGCGCAGCTCGGCGCGCTTGCGACGGTAAAGGATGTAGGCCTTGGCGGTTTTGGCGTGACCGGAGCGAATCAATACCGTCTCGACAATATCCTGCACCTCCTCCACAGAGGGGATGCCAGTATCCCCGTGGCGCTTTATAAGTTCGTCAACCACCCTCTGGGCCAGGGCATCGGCCAGCTCCCGATTCTCACCGCCAACTGCCTGTGCAGCCTTGAAGATGGCGTTGGTTATCTTTTCTATGTCGAAATCAACAACTCGACCGTCTCTTTTACGAATCTTTGCAGGACCAAGTTTGTTCATTCTTCGTCCTCCTTCGTAGTAGTTTAGGCGGATTAAGCGCGCTTGTCAAGCAGGTTAAGGGTCAATTGCCCGTAACAGTATAACTCTCTGTATTAGAGCGGGTTGCGAGTTAAAATCTACAGTTTAACCAGGCTACAAACGCGCCTACTATTTATGTATAGATATTGCCCCAGCCCCTGTGGATTACGTGTTGATAACTTGTGGACAACCCTAAGTCGCGTAGATCTGAGCTGTGAATCGGTTGACTCCTGCGTATAGCCGAAGATATCCACACTCGATATGCTCCTTTTTGCCGAAGGCAAAAAGATCGCAGAACGGCCAGAGGCCGCCTTAAGGGTTTCCGCTCAGCCGCGTAGCAGATGAGTGGGATGTCAGTCCCCCCCTGATGGAGAGGGATTGAGGGGGGTGCAAAGTAAACCTGAGTTGACTTTTTGAAAATCTCGCGTAAGATGTTTTTTAAAAGGAGGCAAGATGCAGGAAATATCTGCTCAACTAGATCGACCTAGGTGGAGTCTTACCGTTTCATTCTGGATCGTTCTGGGCGGTGTGGCGCTTTATTTTGTGGCCAGTTTTTTGCCCTTATTGTGGGGAAATACGACTGGCGTTGCGGAAGCACAAAACTTATGGCGGATTGCGTTCGGAGACCGGTTTGAAGTGATTGGTGATTTCTGGACGTTTATGGGACTTCTGGTAATGATACTTGTTGTTTTTTCTCTTATAGTTCAACTCTTTCGCCGACGAACGATGAAGGCTTTTATGGCAATTAATCTGGTTCTTTCTGCTGCTGGACTCCTTACAATAGTCAGACTTGCCGTAATCTTTTTTTATCACCGAATGATGCAGCTGAAGATAGTCGGGAGGTATTTAGATTGTGGTATCCTCGGGCTCGGAGTAGGTTTTTACCTTCTTTTAATTGCGTTACTGATTGTCGCGGCTGGTTCAATAATTGGGTTAGTGGGTAAAGGTAAGAAAAAAGGTACGGGAAAATAGTCTGGCCGCCACCCATATACTCGTTTCTCGGCTACATAACCATGAGAATCGAGGTATCCGTCGTCCTTCGGTGGCTCGCAATGACACCTTCTCTTACACTACCCTCCGTCAAGATCGTATGGGCTGACGTTCACAACCTTCGGTTGTGCGCTTCGCGTAAGGTCGGCCTGCCGACCTTCTCCATTTAAAAATTCCCCCTCCCTGGTGGAGGGGGATAAAGGGGGAGGGGAAAGTAAACTTGAGTTGACTTTTTGAAAATCTCGCGTAAGATGTTTTTTAAAAGGAGGCAAGATGCAGGAAATATCTGCTCAACTAGATCGACCTAGGTGGAGTCTTACCGTTTCATTCTGGATCGTTCTGGGCGGTGTGGCGCTTTATTTTGTGGCCAGTTTTTTGCCCTTATTCTGGGTGAATTTTACTGGCGTTGCCGAACCAGAAAACTTATGGTCGGTTGCGTTCGGAGACCAGTTTGAAGTGATAGGTGATTTCCGGACGTTTATAGGGGTTCTAGCAATGATACTTATTGCTCTTTCCCTTATAATCCAACTCTTTGTGCGGCGAGGGAAGAGGGTGTTTATGATTATTAACCTGGTTCTATCCGGTGCGGTGGTTGTTTCGATAGCTAGAATTGCCTGGATATACCTTGGTTGGGAAGCCTCAAGAGCAAGAACTTTGAAGGATAGCGGGGTGCATTCAAATTTTGGTGTCATGGCTCTCGGCGTCGGATTTTACCTTCTTTTGATCGCGCTACTGGTTGTCGTGGCTGGTTCAATCGTCGGTTTAGCGAGAAAAAGGAGGGAGGAAGCAGCATTAAGACAGTAGTGCGAACCTTCAGGTTCGCTTTGAGTTATTCGCTATGAAAGAAGGTAGGGGCACGGCATACCCTATGAGATGCCAAGCATCTCAAGGGGCAGGCCATGCCGTGCCCCTACAGATAATTTGTGGGTTGGAATCGAAGGTGGACAAGATCGTATGGGCTGACGTTCACAACCTTCGGTTGTGCGCTTCGCGTAATGTCGGCCCGATCATAATATTCGGGCCGGTTTAAAAACCGGCCCCTACGTTTTAACTCCTTAACACCCCATACCGTTCATTCCCGAGGGCACGGGGCACTCGCCAGTGGTGTCTACTTCGTCAGGGTTGAGGGTGACGCGTCAGCTATCACTCACAAGGCGATCCTGATCCATTAACTCCCCCTCCCTGGTGGACAGTGTGCCCCTTGGGGTGCTAACTGCACCCCATAGGGTAGGGGGATAAAGGGGGCGGGGATTTACCCCCAAAACCCTCAAAAATACCCCAAAATCGCCCCATTTTGTCCAACTTTTTCACCCCACAAAATTATTCCGTAACCGTCATCGCAAGCGTGCTTCGCAATTTCGTAGGAACCCCGGGGTTTTGTCCACCTTTTGTCCACCTTTTGACCAGCTTTTGTCCAGCTTTTGACCATCTTTTGTCCAGCTTTTTTGCGACGAGTTGCACTCAAACCTGACGAGTTGTGGCAGTTTGGGGCACTTGACTTTCGCAACCTTAAGGGGTAAAATTCGTCTTAACCTCACAAGAAAGCCTCTGGTGGAGGAGAGGCTTTAAGGATTAAGGATATTGGATCAAGGTACGTAAACCCTTAAGGAGGCTGCAGATGAAACGTGCCATAGTAATCGTACTGGCGGTGGTAACGGCGGCGTTTGCCGTCCAGGCAGGCGGGTTCGGCGGCCCGATGGTAATAGGGATGATGCCGAACTTCGATGGGCTCAACGCCGAGCTTGCCCGTTATAACGACACCTTCTTTGGCGGCTCGCGCGGCCCCGAGTTCTCCGGCCCCCTTTTCTTTATAGGCGGCCAGGGTAAAGGCTTTGTAGAAGGCTTCTCGGTAGGCGGCTGGGGCGCGGGTTTCTTTAAGGAAGCCACAGGCGACAGCTGTAAGGTCATCATGGGCTACGGAATGGGGCACGTTGAGTTCGGCTACCGCCTCAACATCGCGGATATAGTCCTGATCGGTCCCTCGCTGCAGATAGGCGGCGGCGGTCTGGGTCTGCACATCGGCCGTTACCGCGCAGGCGGCGGTTTCGGATCACCGACTGACGATGGAACCGATAACGACGAGTTCTTTGAAGACGACGAAAGCTACGACGTGGGCAAGGGATTCGTCAATGCAGGTGCTTGCGTCGACATAACGTTTCTTTTCCCCACCAACGAACGCAAGACCGCTTTCGGCGGGCTGAACGTAAAGAGCGGCTATCTTTACCCAATCTATGAATCCGACTGGTGGGACGAACACGGCTACTCGATAGATAAGGATGCAGTGAGCTTCAACATGGATGGTCCCTTCGTCTCCGTAGGTGTCGTCTTCGGCGGCAGCTCCCGGGTTGAAACGAATGACGACGAGTGGGAGGAATGGGAATGAAGCGCATCATACTCGTTATTTGCCTACTGACAGCCGTGGGGTTCGGTTTTGAGTGGGGCATCTACGGCGGCCCAGGGGTGTCGACTACCTTGACCAACATGAAGCCCATGCACGACGCCCTCTCCACATACAACATCCCGAACATTGTCCCTTACCAGGTGGGGCTTTCCACCCCGATTATTCTCAGGCTCTGGAACTTCACCATCGGCGGAGGGAATTCCTATTCCTGGCAGACCGCCTCTGGCAGCGACTACAAGGCAGCGTTCCGCCACGAGATCAATCTCACTGAGTTCGGCTACATCATAGACCTCTCAGACCACCTGCGCTTAAGGCCTGTTATCGGGATGGGCGACTATGACATTCACCTCAGAATCGCGGAGATTGGAACAGGATTCGGCTCACCCGATGACGGCGACGGCGAATCTCGCTCATACGAGTATAATAACTTCTCCCTTGCTGCCGGTGTTGGGCTCGCTTACTACTGGAAGTTCGAAAGCCGCGTAGTGGTCGGACTTGAAGCAAAGGCGCGCTACCTGGTTCCGCTTCAGACCGACGCTTCCTGGGATGCCGTGGGCACTTACGACGACGTATTTGTAGACGGCTTCTACCCCCACACACCCATCCTGGGCATCAATTTCTTCATCGGCTACGAGAGGCTCGAAGAGGACAGAATAGAAGAAGACTGGGAAGAAGAATAATTCCCATCCCTAAAAGTCCAAGAGGCCAGCCTGAAGGCTGGCCTCCTTGTTCTAAATGTGTTTACTCAATATCAGTTGCTCAATAGATGTATCTTAGAGATGAATAGGGATGTCTCCGGGGTGCTTACAGTATCTCCACCGGATCAACCTCCATCCGCCAGCCGGATTTGTATAAGGTGCGGGCGTGGATTAGATCAGCGGGTTCAAGGTCGCGGCGTATCTTCACCAGAATACGGCTCCTGCCCCTCCTGCCCCGGTAAGGGCCCAAGGCTTCGACCCCCTCGTGTTTGATAGTCTCCAGAAGCTTTTCCGCATCCCAGGACGATTTGGTTAGCCCTCGCTCGAACAGAAGCAGCCTACGGTAGGGAGGATACCCCAGTTCCCTTCGTCTTCGCACCTCGCTTTGAAAGAACGACTCGTAATCACCTTTAAGCGCCCACAAAAGAAGCCGGTTGCGCGGCCTGAACGTCTGGACAACCAGCCTTGAGGAGGGTGTGGATGCAAGTATCCTGCGCAGGTAGGCAACGTTACGGAACGCACGCTCCGCCGCCCTGAAGTCTGCCCGGCTTCGCTCCGCATCCCAGGAGAGCAACGCCGCCACCTGAACCTTCACAGGCAGGTACTCCAGGACGGCGCTCGTTCCGTATATGATCTCCGCTTGCTGTGCGTCTTCAATAATCGGCCTGTGCTCGGCGGTTATCTTTAAGAGTCTATCGTGAGGGAAGCATCGCTTAAGTTCCCTGTCCAGACTCTCAAGGCCAAAGGAGAGGCTTTGCCAGCGTGCACCCCCGCACTCGGAGCAGTGCTCTGGCGCGGGAATCTCATTGTGACAGATAGGGCACACCAGAGCTGCGCCTTTGCCTACGAACTTGAACGGCATGTCGCATGTTGGGCAGGTAGGCACGTGCCCGCAGTCAAGGCACAGGAGTCTTGCGGCCAGCCCCAGGCGATTCAGAAGCAGGAGCGCCTGCATCCCTCGCTCCCTCGCCGCCTTGATCTCCTCAAGCAGGGTTTTGGAGAGGATCGTTGCTTCCCCATCCTTCTTCATGTCGACAATAAGGGCCTTGCCGTGCTGTGCAACCCGGTGTTCTATCCATAAGAGCTTGCCGCTTCGTGCCTTATGGGATGTCTCAAGGGAGGGGGCATGGGAGAAGAGCAGAACGCGAGCACCCTCCTTTTCTGCACGGAAAACAGCCAGGTTCCGGGCGTTGTAGTGCAGATGGTGCGAGCGCACGCGGTGCGAGTCCGACTCCTCGTCCGCGAGCACGATCAATCCCGGATTCGTAAACGGCAGAAGCACAGCGGAGCGCAGTCCTGCAACCAGAGGCAGGAGGCCCTGTCTTACCCCGTGCCATACCCTCCTGCGCTCGCCCTGTCCCATCTCGGAATGATAGAGTGCAAGCGGCATATAGGGTGAGGTTCGTTCGTAGAAACGCGCAAGGCCGGGTTCGTCAGGGAAGATAAGGAGCGCCTCTTTACCTCTGCCCATCACGTCGCGTACAAGTTTAACCACAAGCGCGGTGTAGTCTGCCGGGGAGTGCACGAGCATCGGCTTTGATGATTTCTTGAACGCCTGAAGTATCCGGCTTTCATCCGTCCGCATCTTGAGTCTTCTCTGGTTTTTTTCGATCCGGGGTTCTTTGATCCTGCGTTTCGGTGGCATCATTATATCTCGAGGCAGGATCAAGCCCAACGCCTCGCCCAGGAATCCAAGGTGCTGGCTTGAGATATGTCCAGCTAAATCAAGGAGTTGCTGCGGAAACAGTCTTGGGACAATCACCTCCTCAACCTCCCTTAGGTCTTCTTCATCCCCCTCTTCCCTCGAAACCACACATGCCGGAACGCGGGTGTTTCCCAAAGGTACACGCACCAGATCACCCGGGGCAAGCGAAGAATCGCCTCGATAACGCAGTAGATCAAGAGGACGGCCCAGTATTGCCGCATGGATTATCATCAGTAGCGCAGCTTTATCTGATAGCGCAGGTTGTGCGCACCCTCTTCGTCCCGTTCAAGGATGATGTCCTGGTTCCTTCCCACGTCGTACTCAACCCTGAACTGGTGCTGGTTCTCGCCTGGCACATGTTGAGAAATGGCTATGGTGTAGGAGGCGAACAACTTGTCGCTTATGTACTTGCCAAAGGTTACCTTGGTCGGTACGTCCTGCATTGCGAAGTCCTCGATTGAAAAAACATCAAGACGAGCCCAGTTTTGAATGGGGCTGGTTACGTCTCTTACCACACCCTGGATAAAGGCAGTAGCAAGGTGCAGGTGCAGATAGGATATGATCTCCGACTCTGACCATACAGGCGGATCGGAGTAGAACTCAAGTATCGGCTCGGTAAGGGTGCCTGCCATGTGCAGGGTAATTTCTATAACTTCCGGTTTCCCTCGGCTTGAGTCGAGATCGTTCGTTCGCATCGATGCCCATATATCGAATTCCGGATCCAGTTCCTCTATTGGTGGAAAGATGATCCTGCTCCGTGCAGGGTCGAGTCGGAACTGGTGGTCAAGGTAGTAGACACTTCCGCGTTTTACCCGCAAATCTCCTACTATCTGAGGCATCGGGTCGTCGCGTAGTATAATCTCAAGATCGGGGATCACCTCTATGTCCATGTCGTTGTTGCGGATCCAGATGTTTCTTTCACCCTTAATCGTCAGGTTGACATAGGTTGGAGGTGGCGGCGGCAGGGACGAATCGGGCACAGGGGCAGCCGGTGAGATAACTCGTATCTCGTCTCCGAGACCGTAAGTAACGAGGGCTTCCTTAAGGGTCATCTTGCCGTCTATTATAAGTGGGGTTATATAGGTTCCTTCCAGAGTCAGATTTCCACTGCAGACAGCTGAGATATGTCTGTCAGGTGAGAAGATTACATTCTTCACACGAAAACCGAAGAAGAATGGATAGGGTTCGGTAAACAGGGTGTAATCCCCTCGACCCTCGATACTACCTGTACCTATATTTGCGTTGAGGCGATCTACTATCACCCTGCCGTTGTCAAACAGGATGTCAGCATCGGCACGTTCACTGGTAAGGTCTATTACCGGCACGTAAACCTCAGCATTGCGAACGTTTACCCATCCCTCTATATCTGGATTAGCAAGAGTCCCTGATGCGTGAAGCTCGCCTTTGACCTCCCCGGTCCGAACCTCAAATATATCCTTGAGGAACTCAAATGGCCATACCCCGACGTTATCGAGATGTGCATGGGCATCGAAAGACTGTATGGGTATGCTGTCCTTCAGGTCGTAGCACAGGTAACCTCTGGCGGTGGAGCGACCCTGAGCAAGGACAAAAGCGGCGTCGAACTCAAGTTTCGAGGTATCGAGAATGCCTGTAAAACTCAGGCTGTCGGCCTCCATATCCCCTACGCGCAGATCCGCGGCACCCAGGTCAAGGTGTATAGTCCGGTCTTCGGTTTCTCCACGGCTGGCTATCTGTCCCCATATTAAGCCGCCCGAGTTCGCAGGCAGGTTAAATATCCGGCCAAGGGTGGCAAGCTCAATATCGTAGAGTGAAAGTTCCCAGCGCGGCAGCTTGCCCGGCCGCCACGAACCTGTGGTGGCAAGCTCGCCCGCACCCACAAACAGGAAGGTAGGGCTTAGATAGATAGAGTCGGCGGCCTGGCCGAAAACAAAGGGGAAGCGGTTCTCGATTGTATCCGTTGAGACGACCAGCATAAGCTCCTCGCAACCGTATTCATAGACGTTGTTTTCGGAGTTCAATGTTATCAGTCCCTTGGTTGTTAAAGACATATCAGGACCGGCGAGGGCAGCGGCTTCCAGGAAACCGTCTTTGATAGTGGCCTTAAGGTCGATCTTTTCTTTCACAACCCCGGTGACTCCTCCCACGTCGAGGGTTGCTGTTCCGGCGAAGTTTAATGGATCGAAGGACGCAAGATTCGCTTCTATCCTTTCAAAGAACGCCTCATCAGAACGAACAAGGACAATCCCTGAGATTTTTGGAGCGTCTTTATCCCCTTCAACCTTCAGCTCTGCGTCCACTTCGGCTGGTGCACCCAGAGGGTTGAGTTCGCCCAGGCTTGCCATCTGGAAGCTCTGGATACCCACCGAGCCTGTGATTGTATCCGGCGAGAATACCCCCTCAGCCTGGATACGTGCGAACCCCTGCGTTAGCAGGAACTCACGCAGCCTGATTGTTTCTCCGGCAAACGCGGCGTCGAAACGGCAGTGCTCCCAACGCATCGTGCGGATACCTATCTCCTCCAGCGTACCCTTAATCTCCCCCTCCTTCTCCTGCAAGCGGTAGCCCGCGGCTAATTTGCCACTGAAGCTCACAGGCCAGCCAGGGGCAGGGAAAAGCTCAACTTCTTCAATAGCAAGATCAACACTTACGCCCTCCCTTTCCAACCGCATAGTGCCCGCACTCGCTATCCTTCCCAGACCAGGATCGCTTGCAGAGAGTGAGATCTCGAAGTTTCCCCCCTCTCCCCTTAGTGCCATGTTTACATCCGCGAGGCTGAACTCGCCGACCCTTGCACCCTCAAGGTCGAGCGTAAATCCCCCCCCAAAACCTGTGCTGTCTTCTCCCACCCTGCCCTGGGCGGCAAGGCGGCCATCAAGCGTTTCGGGATCAATCTCGGAAAGATCAATGCTGACTTCCTTAAACCCCACATCCCAACTTGGGCCTAAAAGATGTATCTCACCCCTCAGCTTGGAGTGCTGGGTAAGCAGGAGCAGATCGTCCAGATGAACGGTGTCAGGTGCTGCGTAGGCGAAGTTGGTCTTGGCCGAACGCAGGCGCAGACGTTCCTCGCCGTTCAATCGAAGGAGGGCAGAGGCGCGGCGCAGGCGTCCATTGATATGGTGCGGGCGCACGCGTAAGCTCATGTCGAGCTGGATTCCCTCAACCATCAAGGTGTCTGCCAGCTCCACACAACCGCTGCGGATGTGAAATGAAGCCAGGTCAAGCGAGAAGCCGGGATCCAGCGGTTCCCTCTCCTCCTTCTTTTCTAGAGGCAATACCCAGCGCACGCGGGGCCGGATTAACCGCACCGACCTTATATCGATGCGTTTTTCAAGCAGATAAGGGATAAGGCGATAGGATAACTGTACTTGATCGGCATAAAAGGAATGATCTGCATCCTGAATTACACTAAGATTGGAGAGGTTGATCCCGCCGAAGAGGTCGCCCCACACGGCATCGTAGTCAACCCGGATGCCTTGCTCCTCGGCGATCCTCAATACCTGCCGGATGATGTCGTCGCGTAGCGGGGTTCTAAGGAAGTAGGCCATAGCTGCCATCCCTACAAGGGAGACTGCGGCAATTATCAGGAAGCGCATCCATCTCCGCCAAGGGCTCAGAGCGGGATGGCGCTCGCCCCGACGAAGCCTAAAACGCTTGAAGAAAGCCAAGTTCGATCCTTCCGCCCAGGGTCCAGCTCTCTTTGAATGGTTTGAAAGGCTCGGCGGCGTTCTTGGCGTAGTCGATACGCACCGGCCCTATGGGGGTGTTTATCCTGATCCCTGCGCCAGGTCCCCAGGCACGGTCCTCATCGCGGATCGCGTCGGCATCGCGCGCACACATCCCTACGTCCACGAAGAAAGCAAAGCCTATCAGGTTGTTGAACATATACGGTGTGCGCAGCTCAAACGAGTAGAGGAGCAGGAGGGTTCCATAGTGGTCAAAAAACCAAGTGGTGTCTACTTTTCCTGTTACAGAATCCGGCGGGTCGGGTCGGAAGTTAACCAGGATTGAATCAGGGCCGAGAGCACGGTCCGAGACAGCACGAACGGTGCCCGAACCCCCAAGGGTGAACTTCTCGAATAAAGATATATTCTCGTATGTCATACCTGAATGCGGAGCGATCAGACCGCCGCGAAGCCTCCAGGCAAGCACCGAGCCAAACGGTAAAGTAAGGTAGTTGCGCAGCTCGGCATTAAACCGAAAGAAGTCGTTGTCACCACCAAAGGGCCTGCCCGTCCAGTCCGCATAGGGGAAAAAGAATACCCCGCTTTTGGGATTGAAGAAGTCGTCGCGGCTGTCGTAGATGAGCGATAAACGGATGAAATTGGTTGAGCCGGTTCCATCAAAGGGCAAGTTTTCAGGGATTTGCCAAACTTGCTTGGCCTGCGCCGAGAGACCTGCCCTCAGTTTATCCGAAAAATCCCTCTCAATCCCCGCTTCTCCTCCCAGGGTGTGGGTAAAGATGTTAACCGTATCGCGGTTAAGGCGGTGCTTCCAGTAGGGTGAAAGGGCAAGTGCCAGTCCCCAAGGCAGAATGTTCGGATAGCGGTTGCGTATTTCAAAACCGGTCTCGTAGTTGCCTCGGAAGGTCGGGCTTAGGGTTACCTCGCTGGATAAGGTTACGCCGCGGTGGAAGATATTGAGATGCTCCCAACCGAGGGAAAGAAGAAGCCTGTCAGGTATGAACTCATTTTCAGCCGTCTGAACACCGCCGCCTACAAGCACGGCGTGCGTCTTGGTCGGGGTAAGTTGGAAAACTACATCAAGGGAGTCTTCGCGTCCTGAGGAAGCCGCCAGAAGATTCATTCTGACGCGCGAGAACAACGAGGTCGAGTAGAGAAGCCGACTGGCTCGGTCAAGCCTCGCGGCCGAGTAACGTTCCCCAGCTTTTAGCCCGGTTGTACGCATGAGAAAGTCTGGATTTACCGCCGAAGGGGCAACGCCGCTGAAGCTGATGCTGGAAATCCACGCACGTTTTCCAGGGACCACACTCAAGGTCAATTCTACCTCGGTCCCATAAGTAACGGTATCCACATTGACCACCACGTAGGGGTAGCCGCGGTCCTTGTAGTATTTCTTCGTCAACCTTTCGGTTTCCTGCTCTCCAAACAGTGTAAAGGGGGATCTCTTCTTGATAGGAATTTTGGCAAGGATAGCATTTTCATCGCTTGCCGAGGCTCCTATGGCCCTGATGCTTTTGACCTTGAGCCTTTCACCTTCATTTATATGGTAGGTAAGTTTATCTCTGGATGCAAGATACTGAGTGGTCACCTCAACCCAGCTGAAGCCCTGATTGCGGTAGAATCTTACCAGTTCCGCCGAATCGGCCGCCACCATGGAAGGGCTATATAACTCCTTGCGGGTGGTGTAGATAACGTTGCTGAGCCGCGAGCTAGAGAAGTGGCGGTTTCCCTTGAACCGGATGCGTCGTATGCGGCCCTCCCCTGCTCCCAGAAGCAGGAGGAGCAAGCACAGCCTAAAACATGAGGCGACCATTCTTCATAATCTCTTTCCCGTCCACCTCTACGGTCGGCTTGAGCACCAGACCATCGAGATGGACGTCAACCTTGACCTTGCCGCCGAAGGTCGAGTTATCCCCGAACGCCAGATGGATCGTACCCATAACCTTCTCGTCCTCGAGAACGTTTCCGGTGATCTTTGCCCTGTCGTTTGTGCCTATACCAAGCTCTGCCAGGTTCCGACCATTGGGACCTGCGGCATCAAGCATCTTTGCAAGCTTGCCTTTATCTCCCTTGATCTTTTTAGCGATCCCTTTCTCTATCTCGATAACGATCGGCTGAGATAGCATGCCTATCCCGGAGAAGCTTGCATCGAAGACGACTATGCCCGAACTTTTACCCTCAGCAGGCGCAACGTAGAGCTCTCCTGCGGGCAGGTTGGAGAAAGAGCCGGGCCTGGCGAGAACGCCGGTATCCAGCCGGAAATCACGACCATCTACTACGATCTGGACGTCGGTGCCGGCCTTGGTGGTGATGTGGATGCGCTTTGCGTCTTTAAACCCCTTTGCAAGCTTCACGGTGCGTTTGTGTATATCTCGATAATCCGCGCTCATGGTTCTTGCGATCATCTCCTCGGTGACGTCTGGCAGGGTGGCCCCTCTTGCGTCGTTGGCTAGTGCCTTGCGTCGCGCCTGGGTGTGGGTCATTGACTTTGATGTCGGCACCAGGAATACGTCCGCCGAGCGCAGGAGATCGGCCACATACTTAGGAGGCTCCTCGGAGTGCTGCCTGCGCGGGATTATCTCGCAGAGTATCGCTTCGGCTCCTGACGCGACCAGTGCGTCGAACAGGTCTGTACCGATCTTACGCTTAGGTCTGTCGCATATAACAATCGCCCGTTCTCCTCTTTTCGTTCCAAGACAGTCGTAAACTATCGTACGAATACCTTTCTCGTAGCGGGTCATCTGATCCTCCGATCTATATTCATCTGGTTTCAGATAGCAGCTTCATAAGCATCTCCCGAACGGCTTTGGGGTCGGCCTTGCCTCGAAGCTTCGCCATGCACTGACCCAAAAGGAAGCCTATGACATTCGTCTTTCCCTTATGATAACGTCCGCAAGCGTCCGGGTTCTCCTCGATCACCTTCCTTGCCGTCTTCTCCAAAAGTCCCTCATCCGAAACACCTCCCAGATCAAGCTCTTCCATAAGTTCGGCTGCACTCCTGCCCTTATCGGCCATGGCTGCCAGAAGCTCCTTTGCCGCCGGACGGGTTAACTTGCCATCTCTCAACAACTTAATGAGTGAAGCCAACTCCTTTACCGGCACCTTGAACTCTGCAAGCGTCTCCTTGCGCTCGGCTAAGATCCCTCGCGCCTCGTTCAGGAGCCAGGTGGAGGCTTCTTTGACTGAGGCCCCGACATTTGATAATTGAATAAAATAGCGTTCCCATTCGGGTTCTGCAACCAATACCTCAACATCCTGTTTTTTAAGACCCTTTTCGAGCCATTCTTTACGTTTTTGGGCTGGTAACACGAAACTGACATCGAAGGAAACCGTTGTCCCTTGGTTACTCGGAACGGTAGTACCCATTATCTGCTTTTTAATTTTTTCTATTTCGAATGGCTCAAGGATCAGCGGCGGTAGGTCAGGTTCGGGAAAGTATCTATAATCCGCCGCGGTCTCCTTTGCCCGCATGGGCCTGAGTTCTCTCAGCTTCTCGTCCCACAGATAGGTTGTCTGCACAATCTCCTTGCCCGCTTCCAGCCACTCTATCTGGTCTTTCACCGCCCTGGCTATCCCTTCGCGAACCGCCTTGAAGCTGTTTAAGTTCTTTATCTCCGAGCGCACCCCCAGCTTCTTCTGGCCCCTGGGGCGAACGCTGATGTTCGGCTCGCATCGAAAGTGCCCGCGCTCCATCTCCGCCTCGGACACCCCCAGCGTCCGTAACACCAGTCTTAGCTCTTTGAGGTAGGCGTCCGCCTCCTCCACGCTGCGAATATCCGGTTCACTAACGATCTCAGCCAGAGGCACCCCGCACCGGTTGAAGTCAACCAGGGTCTTTCTTGTCGAATGAATGAGCTTGCCCGCGTCCTCTTCAAGATGCAGCCTGCGAATGCGAACCTTCTTATCGAACCCGGGCAGTTCAAGTACCCCTTTCTCGGCCAGAGGGTGCTCGTACTGGGTGATCTGATATCCCTTGGGCAGATCGGGCGAGAAGTAGTGTTTGCGCGCCCAGCGGCTCTCAAGGTTCACACTACAGCCCAGGGCAAGGGCAGCCCTTATCCCCAGCTTGATTGCTTGATCGTTGGTCTGGGGCAGAACCCCGGGCAGGCCCAGGCATATCGGACACACCTTCGTGTTGGGCTTCGCGTCCACGTCAACCGCGCACCGGCAGAACATCTTGGATCGGGTGGCCAGCTGGGCATGGACCTCCAGCCCTATTATTATCTCATAGTCTTTCGACTGCATGAGCAAACTCCAGGAGTTTTGCGTCCGCGAACCGCGGCGCGGTCAGTTGAATCCCGACCGGCAGGCCTTCTACCTTATCCGGGGCAGGCATGGATATAGCGGGCAGAGCGGCCAGCGCCGCCGGTGCGGTGAAGATATCCGATAGATACATGGCCAACGGGTCTTGAATCTTCTCGCCCAGCTTGAACGCAGGCGTGGGCGCGGTGGGGGAGAGGAGGAACCCCACTTTTTTGAAAGCTTCCTCGAACTCGGCGGCCAGCGCCGCCCTGTACCGCAAGGCGGTGTTGTAGTATGCGTCTATGTAGCCTTCAGAAAGCCCGAACGTCCCGATAAGTATCCTCCGCGTCACCTCGTCTCCGAAGCCCTGGCCCCGTGTGGCTTCGTATGTCTTTTTTAAACCGAGTTTCTCGACCCTTCTCCCGTAGCGAATCCCGTCGTATCTAGCCAGATTCGAAGACGCCTCGGCCATGGCCAGAAGCTGGTAGCCGGCTACCGATAGCTTGACCAGCGGTACGCTCACCTCGACCAGCTCCATCCCTGCGTTCTTGAACGGGCGAAGCACCGCGTCGCTCACCCTTTCGTCCTCCAGGTCGTCAAAACACTCCTTTATGTAACCCACTTTCGCCCCTTCCTTGATCTCGCCGGTCAAATCCATCTCATCAGGCTCGGAAGGATAGGTGGTAGAATCGTCGGGATCAGGACCGGCTATCACCGAATAGACAAGCGCCGCATCCTCGACCGTTCTGGTGATCGGGCACACCTGATCAAGACTCGAGGCGAACGCGACCAGCCCGTATCTCGATACCCTGCCGTAGGATGGTCTGAACCCGACCAGGCCGCAGAACGCCGCAGGCTGCCTGGCAGAGCCTCCGGTATCCGACCCTAAAGCCGCTACCGCACCGCCGTAAGCGACAGCCGCGGCAGAGCCGCCGGACGAGCCACCTGCAACCCTCTCATGATCCAGCGGGTTGCGAACCGGGCCGTAGGCCGAGTTCTCGTTCGATGACCCCATCGCAAACTCGTCGAGGTTGGTCTTGCCAATAATGATCGCACCTGCGTCCTTCAGTCTCTTGACTACCGTCGCGTCATAAGGAGCCACGAATCCTTCCAGTATCTTTGAAGCGCAGGTGCAGGGCTTACCGGCAACGCATATGTTGTCCTTTATGGCGATGGGAATACCGGCTAAGGGTTTGTCCTCGCCGGGACGCACTCCCTCAGTATCCAGACGCCGGGCCTTAGCCTCTGCTTCCTCGATGAACGGATTTATGTAGGCGTTCGTTTGCGGTTCGTTGGCGGCTATGTTGGCCTCGATCTCCTCTACGAGCCTGGCAGCGGTGTACTCTCCGTGATCGAGGAGCAGGGTGAGTTCGGCTATGGAAGGTAATTTACTCATGCCAGCAGCGGTGGGATCTTAAAGTATCCGTCTTTGAGGTGTTTGGAGAGTTTTTCTACCTCGATGACGTAATCCCTGGGTTCATCCGGGGTGCGCGGACACATGTAGCCGAGCAGCAGTTCGCCTTCGAGCTTCAATCGCTGGAGTTCCGCAAAGTAGGCGACGATCTTTTCGAATTCGGCACCGAAGCGTTTCTGTTCCTGCGACGTTAACTCAAGCCGCGCCAGATCGGCAACCTTGACGATTTCCGCTCCAAGGATCATAGCTTAAGTTTACTACGAGGAGTGTTGGAAGTCAAGGACGCCGTTACCCGACGCCTCTGCCTGGGGGATTTAGAAAAGTTACTTTACGATAACCGCCTTTCTGGTTTCGGTTGAACCTGCCAACCTTGTTTGAATAAATGCTCCTTTTTGCCTTCGGCAAAAAGATCGCAGGGGCAAGCGAGATGTGGAACAGACACCCTTGTATGTTCTTTATTTAATCAGGATGACCTTTTGGGCTTTCACCTCTCTGTCAGTCGGCACAATGAAGTAGACCCCAGGGTTGTGATGCGATCCCCAGGTCAAAACCCCGTTTTGAGCCGGGGCGCTTATCTCATCCACCTTTCTACCCGATGCGTCGAACACCTGAGCGTGAAAACCATCCGGTCTATCCTCGTACCTCAACACAATCCGCGAACCGATAGGGGATGCTATCTCGAAATTTAGTTGGTGTGCTACGGAGGGTTCTTCCTTCACTTCCACATATCCCAGAGAGTCGGTTTTCATTATGAAGAGATCGGATCCTCCGGAAGCCCAGGTTTCGGTGCTGCCAGTCATGATGTAGCCGCCATCGGATGCTTGTAGTACCCAGAATGCTGCATCGTATCCTGGATTGGAGCCGTAAGTTCTAGTCCAGGACGTGTCGCCGTCAGAGTCGAATTTCAAAAGCCATGCATCGCCGACTTCGAAAGAAGAACCCGTCCATTCCGCAGAATAACCGCCTGCCACCACGTAGCCACCGTCCGTGGTTCCTTGAACGCAACGTCCATTGTCAAGATAGTCCTGCCTCGGATCCCCATATAGCTTTTCCCAAAGGAGTTTGCCATCTTCGTCTAATTTAATAAGAAGCAGATCTTCGTCGAAGGTCTGAGATACTGCGACGTAGGCATTGTCGCTTGTTTCATATATGCAGTACATAAGTGAAGCCGAACGGTAAGTCCAAACGGTATCACCCAAAGCGTCGGTTTTCATTACCACGATGGCGTCACCGGTCGCCCCAGAGTAGTCGTCGAAGCAACCGATTATGTAGCCGTCGTCCGAGGTTTGGCTCACGTAGGAACCTAAGTCGGTCATGCCTCCTTCGCCCCAGGTTTTTGTCCATGTTGTATCACCATGTGAATCGGTCTTCAAGAGCCACATATCCCCAGGATAACCCCAAGCAGGGCCGTCCCTGGAACCGGTAATGATGTAGCCGCCGTCATTAGTCTGACACACAGAGTTGGCTTCATCGTAAGGCGTTCCCCCATATGTCTTTGTCCATTGGGTGTCGCCAACGGCGTTCGTTTTTACGAGCCAGATGTCTGTATTACCTTCACCGAAAGACTCGGTGGAACCAGAAAGTATGTAACCGCCGTCCTTGGTCTCCTGGCCCGAATAACAGTATTCAGGGGCCTCGCCACCGTAGGTTTTTGTCCATTGGGTATCGCCCTTGACGTCTGTTTTTAAAAGCCACATATCGCCTCCTCCCGCTGGGGAAGATATGCTTCCAAAGACGACGAAACCACCATCTGCGGTTTCCTCGATTATCATACCCCATTCATCGTGATACTCATCGCCGTAGGTTTTCATCCAGCCTGTCTGGGCTGCGAGGGGGATAGCGGCAAGCAATACCGTCACCAGAACGATCGAGGACTTCTTAACCATGATAGACCTCCTTCTTTTGCCGGTTGCCCGGCGTTTAGCGCAAAGTAAGGTCTTGTTAAATGACCACTTACTGTATGATAATAGGCGGTGGAGGTTTTATGTCAAGTTATGTTTCGAAAAGAAATTAAGAGGAAACCCCCTGTTGAGGTCTCCTCCCAGCATCCTTGGTTATAGCTCCAGACCTTACCGGCCTGAGCTTCCTAGTAGTTGATTTCGCAGTCCGGCAGCTTCATGCGCAGCTCGACCACCTTGGCAGGCGAGATATCGGTGCCCTTAATGTCAAGATTGCGCAGCTCCCTCATTTCGGCAAGCGCAGGAACGCAGTCGTCTGTGACGGCGGTCGCGCTGAGATTGAGCTTGCGCATGTGCGTCATTGTTTGGAGTGTCATTTTGGAGAGCTCCTTAACGCCTTCGTCCGTGATTGCGGCACCGTGCAGGTTGAGTTCCGAGAGCTTGCCCATTCCTGCGAGCGCCTTAAGGCCAGCATCGGTGACCTTCAGCGGCTTGCCGCGCAGTGCCAGGGTCTCGGCTCCGGCAGCCTTGGTGTGGAACAGATTGAGCGAACGCAGATTTCCCAGGTCCTTCAGATGTGCAATCCCGGCATCGGTAATCTCGGTGCTTTCAAGGTCGAGGGCGCGCAGATGCTTGAGTCCTGAAAGGTGTGCAAGACCTGCATCTGAGATCTCGGTATTGGCCAGGTTCAGCACGCGCAGTTCCGGAAGCAAGGAGACGTACTTCAAACCATCATCGGAGACCTTGCAGTAGGCGATATCCAGGGCACGCAGGTTGGGGAGTTCGGCAAGCTTGGAGAGGTCATCCTCGTTCTTGACCCCTACCAGACTTACGGCAACCAGCTTGGGGAACGCGTCGAGATCCTCCAGATGCTGGGGAGTGCACTGCACGGTTACGATCTTTGCCTGGCCGGCTACGTCTTCGCACTTCTTTCCTACGAGGTTGACGCCGACGACTTCGCCGTTGACCTTAAGCTGCTGCAGGGTCATCTCGTAGTCAATGCTGTCCTCCCCCTGCCAGGGGATGTAGTAGGAGCGAAGGTAGATGAAGTCCTCTCCAGGCTCCCAGTCCGTAACGTCGAACCGGTTCTTGTAGTATCTGCCGTCTTCGGTGACGTCAAGCATCTTGTAATCCGCTTGAGCCGCAAGCGGGGCAGCAATCGCTGCAAAAAGGACTGCGAATGCAGCGAAAAGCATCGCTTTTCTTGCCATAGTTAACCTCCTCCGTCTTGGAAGTTGTTTCTCGTCGCAGGCGGCGACTTCTCTTATATAAACCACTCTCCACCTTCCCATCACTGGTTCTAATGCACTAAGGACCGCTGCGTCAATAGAATATTTCGCATCGAGGCAGGGCCTTCAGCAACTCCTTCGTGCCGGAATCCGTGATGTTGGTTCCTTCTATATTCAGCACTCGCAGATTGGCCAGGCCAGCGAGGGTGGGTATTGCTTCATCCGAGATGCGCGTGTCATAGAGCCACAACTCCCTGAGGTTAGAAAGCCCCTTAAGGTGATTCACTCCCTCGTCGGTGATTTTGGTATCCTGCAGCCACAACACACGCAGGCTCTTAACCGGCTTAAGGTACGCAAGCCCCGCGTCGGAGATTTCGGTCTCCCCAAGTGATAGACTTTCCAGATTCTTGAGACCCTTAAGGTTCTTCAATCCTTCGTCGGTGATCTTGGTACCGCCCAGCCACAACACTCGCAGGTTCTTGCAGCAGGCAAGGTGCGCAACCCCCTCGTCGGTAACCTTGGTGAGGGGCAGATACAGTTCGCTAATGTTGCCAAGTTCGGCGAGGTGTTCACATCCTGCATCGGCAATCCTGGTGAATGACAGGTGCAGCTCCCTGAGTTTCTTAAGGGTCTTGAGGCGTGCGAGTCCGGCGTCTGTCACGCGAGTGCCGACCAGATACAACACCCTGAGGTTTGCAAGAAAGCCCCCCAGGTTCGCTGCTCCTGCGTCACTGATGTCGGTGCCGGTCAGGTTCAATACCCTGAGGTGTTTGAGAACCTCAAGTTGTGTCAGGCCCGCATCACTGATATCGGTGTCAAGGAGTTCCAGTACCCTGAGGTTCGCAAGCTTTGTCAGGTGCGCGAGCCCGGCGTCGGTCACGGAACTCCAACTCACATACAACACCTTCAGGTTGGAGAGGGTCTTGAGTTGTTCGAGGTCCGCATCCTCTATTTCCCCTTGCATAGCTACCGCAATAAGGTTCGGAAACCGCCCGAGTTCTGCAAGATGTTCGCGCGTCGTACTGACCGAGATAATCGCCTCAGAATCAGGCACATCCTCGGCGGCGATCTTCTCAAGGTCAGCCCCGATCAGCTTGCCGTTTACCCACATAAGGCCGTTATCGATCCGCCAGTCAAGGGTATCTTCTCCTTGCCATGGATAATAGAACGGATACAGTCCCACGAACTCCTCGCCGGATTCCCAGCCGGTAAGATCCATCTCTTCTTTAACCTTGCCTTCTTCGGCAATGACGAGATATCGTTCCTGGACTTTGCACTCCGTTACCGCTAATGCTAGGAATAGCGCCCCGATACAAAACACCGCCCGCTTTATGATTGAGCTTTGCTTCATAGCCTCCTCCTTGGCTAAAACTAATAACTAATAAGTCAAGAGTAGTCATGAGAATCCCTTTGTCAAGCCCTTTAAGGGTTCAGGTGAGCCCCAGACACCTTGCGCAGGATAGAGAATTCCAGGGCCTGCAAGGGATAAACTTGATTGTAACCACAGGTTATTGACAAATGCCCAATCCTCGCTACTCTCAGTGCATGGTATTCATCTACGAGGATTCATGGGAGCGATTCGAGCCTCTTTCGGCGCTAAGACCTGTGACCGAGATACGCTGCGGGGCCAAGACCTTTCGCGAAAAGCTCGAAAAGCTCTCAGGCGAAGAGGTGCGTGTCATCATTCGGGAGGAGTTGCTCGACCTTCTTTGCGAAACTCATCCAGACCTTGCCCGGTATGCCAACAACGTGCCGCAAGGTCGTCACCTCTTCATCGCGGCGGGCGCTGTATTTACCGAACCACTTTCAGCCGTCAACTCGGACGAACTGCTGGTGGATAAAGCCGATCGTATCCTGGGGTTCGGCACCGATGCGCTTTCAGGCTACCAGAGCGCCGAGAGCATCCGGGATTTTCTTGAAGAAACGGATCTGACCAAACGCCGGATTCCAGGCAGACGAGCCCTCTACCCATGGGAGATATTTGCTTCCCTTGCGCTTGAGGTGACGCGCGACTTCGAAGGTGAGCTTTCCGATGGTGAACTCGATCCGCATGCGACGGTCTACGGGTCTGCGTTGAGACTGGAAGAGGGCGCCAGAGTCGAGGCAGGTGTTGTCATAGACTGCCGCAAGGGACCGGTCACCGTCGCCCGCAACGCGTTCCTAAAAGGCCCGACCCTTATCGAAGGGCCTTGCTATATCGGTCCTGACACAATCGTGGACAGCGCGAGGCTCAGAGCAGGAACCGTCTTAGGCCCTTGCTGCCGTGCCGGCGGCGAGGTTGAGGCGTCAGTGTTCCACGCCTACGTGAACAAGCACCACGAGGGGTTCATCGGACATTCCTACCTGGGCGAGTGGGTCAACCTTGGGGCCATGAGCACCAACTCCGACCTCAAGAACAACTACTCCGAGGTCAAGGTCAACCTTACAGGTGAGACCCTTTCCACCGGGCTTACGAAGTTCGGGTGTCTGATCGGGGATCACACCAAGACCGCCATAGGGACGCTCATTCCTACCGGCTCGATCATCGGCATCTTTGCCAACGTCTTGGGCGGCGGGCTTTGCTCCAAAAACATACCCCCCTTCTCCTGGGGCGAGGCCAACGTTTACGAGCTAAAAAAGCTGCTTTCAACCGCCGAGATTCTCATGCAGCGCCGGGGCATCCAGATGGGCGAAGCTCTTAAGGAACGCATCATCGCCCTTTATAAGGCCTATGTCGGTTAACTCGCTCGGCGTTGACGTAGGCGGCACCAACGCTCAACTGGGGCTGGTTGATGGGCAAGGTAAGATCGTAGCCAGTGTCCGCATCCCTACACTTATGGGAGAGGGTCCGGAGAGTCTTGTGGAGCGTACCTTTGCAGAAACGCTGCGAATCAGCAATCATCGAGATATATCCCAGATAGGTGTAGGTATTGCCGGGTTGATTGATCATCACAATGGGATAGTGCGGTCTTCCCCGAATCTGGTAGGATGGAAAGACGTACCATTGAAAGAGATGCTGCACGAACGCTTCGGTGTTCCTGTTGCGGTGGGCAACGACGCCAACGTTATTGCCTGGGGCGAGTACCGCTTCGGTGGATATGGGACCGAGCACCTTTTCTGTTTCACCCTGGGAACCGGTGTGGGTGGAGGCATCGTCTCCGACGGTCGCCTGATCCTCGGGGCCAACGATGCGGCGGGTGAGTTCGGGCACACCTCGCTTGAAAGCCATGGGCTGGAATGCCCTTGCGGGCTTGCCGGGTGTCTTGAAGCCTACGTGGGTGCGAAGAGCCTCATTGCCATGGCTGAACGCCGGGCTCCTTTGACTTCGCGCTTGACGAGGTTGGCTTGCACTGAGAAACTCACCCCCCAGGTTCTGGCCCAGGCGGCCAAGGATGGGGATAAGGTTGCTCAGAGAATCTTTGCCGAGGCGGGAGAACGCATCGGACGTGCGCTGGGCAATGTTGTTCAGCTACTCGACCCCGAGGTGATCGTGATCAACGGAGGTATCAGCAAGGCGGGAGACCTTATCATTGATCCGATCCGCGAATCGCTTGCCCGCTACACCATGCCGCTTCGGAGCCGCAAGCTGAGGGTGGTGAAATCAAAACTGGGCGATAGCGCAGGCATTTTGGGTGCGGCGGCGCTTGCTGAGATATTGGGTTAATATTCATCGCAATACAAATAAAAAAAGGCCGAGCTTTAACTCGGCCCTTACGATTCTAATTTTCTTAGATTTTACGCATTCACGAAGCCGGATTGTGTTAGGGCTTAATTGCCAAACCAACCGAGAAGTACAGTGTTGTTTCTGAACCCTGACGTTCCTGAGTAATTGGGGAGTAGGGGTTTCCGGTGAGCTGCACGGTAACAGAGGGTTTGAGCCACAGTATGGGGATGAGCTTTATACCCACATCACCTTTTATTTGGAACCCAACGTCAGTCTTTAAGTCGTCTTCGGGGATGTCAACCATACTGTTCCAGTTATCGTTACCTATTCCAGTAGCGCCTGAAGTATGAATACTGAAGGATGGTCCCAGTCCGGCTCCGATATGGAAGCCTCCGCTTGGTTTTAATGTGGCTTTAAGCAGAACAGGTATAACGACGTTGTTGTATTTAAGAATTAAATCGACACCACCGAAACCAGTTTCCCAGGTGTACTTGGCGGATTGAATAAGGAATCCGGTTTCCGCTCCTATGTACACGGGCAGGCACGAGGGGGTTATGCCGATGCCGCCCAGAAGACCTGCGTGCAGGCCCACGCCCGAACCTACGTTCCCATTGCCGTCGTCCCAGCTCTGGTAGTTTCCTCCGCCTATGCCCGTAACCTCGATGCCCCACGCGACGCTCGCCAAGAGGACGAGGATTAAGACGTACTTCTTCATGTTAGCTCCTATTGCTTTCTAAAGTTTAGAGAAACTCTTTCCAAGACTTTTCTGTTTCCGTGGCATCAAGAAGTTCTCGCCAGAATTGAAGGCTGTTGTGTTGGCATACGCGTTGCCTTCCTGAGTCTTCATTTATATCGGGACAAGTTTCTAAAGCATTCTCTCCACACAACCTTGTATCAGCTCTGACAACAAGAAGATTTATAAGGGGATATCTTCTAGAGCATTGACATATGTGATCTCTTATGAATCCAAGGGAGGTACTTATGCTGCGGGCCGAGGTTCTGCCGTTTTCCAACTCCTCGTTGATTAAACCAGACAATTCTCCATAGGTAATGGTCTTTGATTCGATCTCAGGATCTGTTAGTCTTCGGATAAGGTGCCGTAAGGCATAGCGTGCTACTTCACTGCTGCGGTTTGAATACCCATTCATCGTGCCTCCTTAAGTTGCTTTAACTTCACTATACTCATTTGCCTTAACCTGTCAACATTGACACCCGCTTTGTCAGACCCTATACTTCCAGCTGTGAGGAGATTAGTATTTGGATTGTTACTGCTGCCGATGGTGCTCTCCGCCTTCACCCGCTGGCAGGTAGCCGAAAGCGAGAACTTCAGGCTGGTTTATCCTCGCGGTTACGAAGATCAGGCGCGGCACGCCGTGGAATGGATCGAAACCGAACGGGAGGCGATCAACAACCTTACCGGTTGGGACCCGGGCAAGGTTTGGGTGGTCATAGAAGACGTTGGCATGGGGGTCAACGGGTTTGCCAACCCGGTGGGGTCTGAGATTCACCTGTTCACCACCCCGCCCTGGGGGCTTGACATCTCCACCCGCGACTGGATGCGTTCGGTCGGCGTGCACGAGTACACACACATATCGTCTATCCAGCCGGTGTACGGATTGCCCAGAATCCTCAAGTTTCTTTTCGGCCCATGGGTGCTGCCCAATGCGCTCGTCCCCGGCTGGATGATAGAGGGTGTTACCGTCTACTACGAGTCACAGGTGGAGCCATACGAGGGAAGATTGGAGTCCGGCTTCTTTGACGCCAACCTCCTGACCCGTGCCTCGCAAGGTATGTTTCCAAGAACCTGGGAGATGGACGGCTCTCTTACCCAGTTCCCTGGCGGGGCGATATACGCCTACGGCGGGCCGTTCTTCGAGTGGCTGGTGGATGAAAAAGGCCCCCAAACGGTCAGCCGGTTCTACACAAGAAACGGTCGGAACCTTCCCTACTTCTTCATGGACGGCGCGGCTCGAAAATCATTCGGCGAGCGCTTTCCTCAACTCCTTTCCGACTGGCAAGCCGCAACCTATGAGCGTGCACTTACCTTTGTTCCCGCGGACTCAGCCGCCCGCCGGTTGAGTGATACCGGCTGGTACGTATCCAACCTGACTTCAGACGGCGAACGCATCTACTACGTTCGAAGTCGATACCTAAAACCCGCAGCCATGTACGTCAAGGGATACACCGAAATCATGGCGCTTGACCCTGAAACCGGCGAGGAGGAGGTGATCTTAAGTCCCAACACCTCGGTTCAATCCCTGCGCGTTCACGACGGGGTGCTCTACTATACTACGGCTACCTACAGACGCGGATTTGCCAACACCGCGAATAACGCTTTCGGCGAGCTTTACCAGCTGCGCTCCTTCGATCTTACTACAGGCAGGAGCAAGAAGCTCTACACAGGTAGGATTAGGGCGTTCGACCGCCTGCCTGACGGCTCGTTCCTCCTCTCCCTTGACCGTACCCCGGGGTTCGGCTCAGCCCTACTCAGAATACCTCCTGGAGGGGGTGAGCCGGAGAAACTCTGGGAAGGCGATACGCTTGTGAGTGAGATTGTCATCCGTGGAGACGGCAGCGCCTTCTTCTCGGCGCGCGAGCAGGGTGAAAACTGGGATCTATGGAGATATTCTGCAGATAATAAATCCTGGGAGCAACTCACCCGCACCGAGCACAGCGAGTCAAGCCTCCGGCTTGACCAGGAGGGCAATCTTCTGTATGCCGCAAATCCAAAAGGGCCGAAAGGTCGGGTAGGTGTCTACATGCTGGATACCGAAACCATGACTCATCAGGTGTTCGATGCTCCCAGCTATGCACTGAACCCGGTCCTGATTGGTGAGGAGCTTTTCTTTCTGGGGCTGAACCCGGAAGGTTACGACGTCTACTCGGTGCCTGCTCGGCTGTCGCTTGCTGATATGCCCAGCCGTCCCCCTCTTTCCCGAGGTCTTACCTTCTGGGACAAGAGGACCCCGACCTACTCCGGGGGCTTCAAGACCCGCTCGCGGTTTTGCCCCTACCTGTCCCTGCTGCGTCCCTGGGCAAGAATACCTTACGTATGGCCGAGCGTTGACGATGCCTGGAATCTTACGAATCTCGATATGGGCATCTTCCTTGTAGGAGCCGACGTGGTAGGCGAGAACTCCTATCAGGCGAACGTAAGTTACGACGCTGTGACGAATACCAATTCTGTGGATTTCGGCTGGGTCAATCAGCGCTTTGCCCCTCTTAATTTGAATCTCGACTACTCCCATAATCCAATGTGGGATACGTTGGGCCAGTTTCTCGGCTATCATTACCGAATCTATCCCTCCTTCAACTATCCTATCTACTACCGCCCCGGGCGCGGACTCAACGTCATCAGGTGGGGTGAAGGCTTTCGTACGACCGGCGAGATACTCCAGAATCGAACCCTTGTTAGCAATCTCGGCATCTCCTTCTCCTGGCCCTTCTGGGGACTCGGTCTTGCCGCATCCCATCAATGGTCCTCGCCCATATTCTCTGCCAACGAACGCTCCTGGCTCCTCACCCGTGCTGCGGCGACCACCGATCTTGCCGGAGGGCTTCTTCTGGCTGATGTCTTCACCTTTGCAGACCTTTCCGCCCAGCTTCCTGTCGGATACACCCATTCTGCTCCCATCCGGGGCTATGCGGAGATTGAAACCACCGACCCCGTCTTTGCTACCGCCACCCTGGAGTACCGACACCGACTTTTGAAGATGCGGTTCGGGATCTGGAATCCCAATGTCTTTTTCGAAGATCTTTACGTAACCGTGTTCACAGACGCAGCTTTTGGGTCTCAATACCTCCTCGGAGCATCGGCAGGCATCGAACTTTCCCCTGAGATACACTTGTTGTGGGGGAACATAAGGATTGCGCCCATCGTTGGCATAAGTTACAATCTGGAGGGTGAGGTCAACTACCATTTCGGGGCCTCGACCTCTTTGCCGTTTGACGTAATGCGCAAGCGTCAGGACGCGGCGGAGTTTGCAGCCGATCCCTGGCCCGACTCCTGGAAGGATGTGGAGCTGGTTGAGACCCGCTAACATTCCTCTTAAACGAGCTTGACAATCATCCTACAAGCCGTAATATAACACGTAATGGTTTGCACGAAACGAACCTGGGTATTGGTTTTTCCGGTAAGGAGGAAAGTGTATGCCGACGGGCAAAGTTAAATGGTTCGACAACAAGAAGGGCTACGGCTTCATTGAGCTGGATGATGGGTCGGGTGACATCTTTGTTCACTACTCCGACATACTGGAGGAAGGGTTCAAGTCGCTCTCCGAAGGAGATGCGGTTGAGTTCGAGATCTCCGAGTCCGACCAGGCCCGCAAAGCGACTAAAGTCAAGAAGATTTAGTTCCAGCAACGATCCGGGCCGGGCTCCTGTCCCTGTTTACATAGCCATGGGAAGCAACTGGGGCAGGAGAGAGTGGTTTTTAGGCAAGGTCCGCATGCTTCTCGAAGCGCAGGGAGTAAGAGTCTTTAACGCCTCATCTATTTATCGCACCTCCCCTGAGGGCTTTCGCTTCCAGCCTTCGTTCCTTAATCAGGTGTTGGCGGCAGAAACCACCCTTTCTCCATTTGAGTTACTTGAAGCCAGTAAGCAAATCGAACGCAGATTGAATCGCATTCGGCTATTTGCAAACGCGCCCAGAACGATTGACATTGACCTGCTTTTCTATGATAATGTGGTGATGGATACTCCGAGCCTTACCCTGCCGCATCCAAGACTTCCCCAACGCGCGTTTGTTCTCGTGCCCCTTTCAGAGATAGCGCCTCGGATGAGGCATCCGGTTCTTGGTCTGAGCGTACACCAGATGCTTTCTGAGGTGGACACCAGCAGGGTCAGGCGATGGCGGTGAGGAGGAACCTTGTGTGTATCGAGGGGGTGATAGGTGTGGGTAAGACCTCTCTTGTCCTCAAGTTGGCCCAGGAGTGGGGAGCGGTGACTTTGCTTGAGGAAGCCCTGGAGAACCCCTATCTTGATCGCTTCTATGATGACCCGGAGACGTTCGCGTTCCCGGCGCAGCTGCACTTTCTCTCCTCGCGTTTCAAGGAGCTATCCCGGCTCAAGCAAACCAGCCTTTTCGACCGTACCGCGGTTGCCGACTACACCCTCCAGAAGGACTGGGTTTTCGCATCAATCAATCTCTCCGACTCGGACTTCAAGGTCTACGAGAAGATGTACGCCGAGATGCTTCCCCAGGTTCCGTTGCCTGACCTCGTGATCCTGTTGCAGGCAAGGGTTGAGACCCTCATGCGCCGCATAGCAAGGCGCAGCCGCCCCATGGAGCACGGGATAGCGCGTGAGTACATCCAGGGTCTGATCGAGGCCTACAACGGCTTCTTCCTTACCTACTATCAGGGACCGCTGCTGGTGGTGAACACCGACAACCTCGATCTGGACCAGAATCAGGCTCATTTTCAGAGACTGCTTTCAGAGATAGACGCCACCGGTCAGGGCCGAAGGTTTCTGGGTTCGGCGTAAACTATGAGTCATACATCTTCACCTGACTCGACCGGCACTTCCGGGGCCAAGCCCTATACAGTTCCAGACATCCGGGCGATGAAGGGCTCCGAGCGCATCGCTTCCATAACCTGCTACGATGCCAGCTTTGCACGATTGATAGACCAGACCCCCATCCAACTCGTGCTGGTTGGCGACTCTGCGGCCAACGTGATCTACGGTCTGGATACCACTCTGCCTATCTCTATAGATGAGATGCTCATGCACACCAGGGCAGTGGCCGCAGGTCTGACCAAGCCCCTGCTTGTAGGCGACATGCCCTTCGGTTCCTACCAGCCGTCGGCGGAGACCGCGATAACCAACGCAGGCCGGTTCCTTCAGGCAGGTGCCAAGGCGGTCAAGGTAGAGGGAGGGGGTCCCCACATCAGGGAAATCATCACAAAGCTCGTGGAGATCGGCATCCCGGTTATGGGCCATCTTGGGCTTACCCCTCAATCCGTTCACCGATTTGGGGGCTACAAGCTGCAGGGCAAGAATGTATCAGACGCGGAGCGTATGCTGGCCGAGGCTAAGCTTCTGGAAGAAGCAGGCTGCTTCTCCATCGTCTTTGAAAAAATCCCCTCAAAGCTTGCAGCAAAGATCACCTCCACCCTCTCCATTCCCACCATTGGCATAGGCGCAGGCCCCTCATGCGACGGGCAGATACTTGTTCTTTACGATCTTCTGGGTCTTGACCCGGGGTTCAAGCCGCGCTTCGTGCGCCGCTACGCCGAGCTTGCAGAGCTAATCCGCGACGCTCTTTCTCGCTACGCCTCCGACGTGATGGCCGGCCACTTCCCATCGGATAAGGAAAGCTTCAGTTAGCGAGCTGCCCGCTACAACTCATACATACCCCCTCCTATCCATAAGAGTTGACATCCTGTTCAGTAACGCCTATAGTTATATAGGATTGTGAAGATGAAGAAGTTGTCCACGGTTACCTTTGTGGTCGTTGCGACTTTACTTATCCCATCGACCGTTCTTTATGCCCGTAAGCCTTCGAGGGTGGAGGAGCAGCTGCGGGTCGCGGAGGCAAACGAATTGCAGCTCCTTATAAAGATGGACGGAGAGATGCTCTTCGGCAGGATTGTAAAGATCGTCGCCGATTACGTCCACTTTGAGATAGATGGGGATACAACGATTATCTTTATCCCACAGATCAAAGAAGTCAGGGAGGTTACCTCTGAGAACATAAAGAACGGCAGGTACTGGTTTTCCAACCCCAACGCCACCAGACTGTACCTATGTCCCACCGCTCGTTTGTTAGAGAAGGGGCAGGGCTACGTGGCAGCTTACTATATCCTTGCGCCTTTAGCTGCATACGGGGTGACGGATAACTTTACCATTGCGGGCGGCGCGTCGTTCCTTACGGCGGTTAATTTCGGCGGAGCCTACTTATTACCTAAAGTGGGTGTAGCTCTTGGAGAATACGTCTCGTTATCCGCAGGCGGTGTGGCGGCACAGGGGTTTGGCGAAGATGGCTTCAATCCGACCCTTCTTTTGGGTTACGGGGCCGGCACCTTCGGGAGGCCCGATGTCAGCATCAGCGTTGGTGCTGGTTACGGGGTTTCCAGGCTGTATACCAAAGGCCCTGAGGATAAGACAACGTTCTACTCTACCCCCGGATTCATGTTGGGCGGCGAGTTAAGGGTGGCGCGAAGGATAGCGTTGGTCACCGAGAACTACTTTATCAGGGAGTGGGGGAACTACAGGCCGCTTATCTCCTACGGGATGCGCTTCTTTGGCGAGACCTTCAGCCTGGAGGGCGCTTTCATCTACACCAAGGATTTGATTACCGGATTCCCTGGCTTTCCATTCGGCAGCATCGTCTACAACTTTTAGACACCCCACGAGATCACTTCGTGCTCTCGTGGGGATCCCTAATTAAATGCTCCCTTTCGCCTGCGGCGAAAGGATCGCAAAGCGACGGCTGAAAATGTAGGGGCTAACCTCAGCGTGCTCCTTGGGGTATCAGGTCGGCCCGCTTACTATCTTATGAGAATAACCTTCTGAGTCGTGGATGACGTTTCACCCTCAACCCTTGCGAAATAGGCGCCTTCACCCCACGAAGGTACTTCGTCCCTTCGCGGGGACCCCGAAAACAGAACTCCATTAGCGTAGCACCACGACTTTTGTGCGTATCGAGTGACCCTCGGTTGTAACCCGTGCAAAATACACCCCGGAGGGGAAGGAGGAGGGCGTGGAGGGCGTCCAGGTGCCCTTGCCTTTTATGGTTTCTTCGAGTATTCTCCGTCCGTCCACAGAGTAAAAGGTAAGCTTTGCCTCGCCCGTAACACTCCCGGATACGTCGTAGAAGAGCCGGTTGATTGAGGCTTCAAGCTTAATCGGTGATACGGAAGAGACAGGCTGCTCAACTACCCCTACGCCCATGTCCCAGTCGGTGATCATGGCCCAGGCCTCAGAGATGGTGTCCAGATTGGGGCGCAAGTACACCCATACGATTCGGTCGTCGCACGCACCTACTGCAGTTGCACAATAAAGAAAATCTTTCCATGTAGTATCTTTCCCCCAGGGCGGGGTGTACTCGAACAGGTTGGTTTGACGCCAGGGCTCGTTGTCGCGAATCTCACCAAGCACACCGCCCCCGTGGTCCCACCACGCCCCCCCTTGGTGATGGTACACTCTTTGGTGGGTCTCAGCAAACCGCTCGTCCGAAGAGAAGGCAACCGAGAACTTCCTCCCGCTTCCACCCCATCTCCACGAACCTGCCAGACTATCAATTACCACCAGGCGTATGGGATACCGCGTCAACCCACGATGCCCGAATACTCCACCCATAAGCCCGCCGTACGTCCAGAATGCCACGAAACGGTCATCGTCAAGCCAATAGGGCTCGGCCCAGCTACCCCCCTCCTCATAATCCAACAGATGTCCCCTGGGTCTCCACGAAAGGATTGGTTCATCTGCGGCATCGAATACCTGGAACCGCTGATATACATACACTGTGTCAGACCCAGACTCATCACGCCAGGTTACCGCTACGTCGCCTGCATCGTTCAGCGTAACCCTAGGAAAGGAGAAGAGGAGCGGAGCATCACCGGGAACGTCATGAACCAAAAAGGCCTGGTCTTCAGGATAACCATCCAAATCAAAACGCTGGACCCATACGTAACTCAGCCCAAAGGGGGGACTAGTTTCTACTTCACACCAGGTCACTGCGAACTCACTTTGATTGTTGAGGCTTAAGTCAATCGGACTCGGTCTTTTCCCTTGTGAACCTAACAATACCCGCGCCACCAATGTGTGCGCAGAGCCAACAGGACTGCCGTCAGGGGCAAAGCGCTGAAAGCGCACATAAGAAGGCTCCTCCGCACTCCGGGTTTCCCTGTCCACCCAGAGCAGGATGGCGTTGCCTGCGGTGTCCATCTCAAGGCAGGACCAGTAGATCCAGTTGGTGTCTGCAAGCTTGGCGATCTGATAAGCATCGGTCATCGGATTCCCGTCCTGATCGAAGAAACGCACGAAAAGCTCCAGTTCTAAATCTTCGGGATCCAAGGGGTGCCCGGATGCTATGCTGTCCACCCATGCTAAGGCGAAGTGCCCGTCTGGAGTCATGGCAGCACACGGGTAGGTCTGATGATGGTCAAGCTCGGCCTGGGCTATGCGGAAGGGTTCTACAAGCGTCCCTCCGCATAACACTAATGCCAAAACACTTAATTGAAGCATACTTACCTCCTTATATGTCTATCATAAGCCGGTTCTTGGACAATGTCAAACTGTTTAGGGTTGGTCAGATCAAATAGTATCGAATTTTAACACTGAAAGCCGCCGTTTTATGGATATATGCACTGGCGGTTAAGGATTCTTACCTGGCCTTGCGTTTGGCAGATGGTTTGCGGAATTTTGGGGCTTTGCCGTTGGTTATCACCTCCTCGCCTATGGTGCACTCCACAAAACCTTTCTTCTTTCGGTCGGGCAGCTCGAACATGATGTCGAGCATGGTCTGCTCCATGATCGAGCGCAGACCCCGCGCGCCTGAGCCGCGTTTTGTGGCCCGCTGCGCTACAGCCTCGAGGGCCGTGTCTGTAAAACGCAGCTTGATACCTTCCATATCGAAGTAGTGCTGGTATTGATTCAAGATGGCGTTGCGCGGCTCGGTAAGGATACGCACCAGGGCGGCTTCATCAAGGGACGTCAGGGATACGACAACCGGGATGCGTCCCACGAGTTCCGGGATAAGACCGTAGTGAATCAGATCGTCGGGCTCCACCTTGGCAAGTATCTCGTCGTTTGAAAGGTCCTCCACCCTGTCGCGTTGGACACCGAAGCCAATGGCTGTCTTGCGCAGCCTGGAGCGGATGATTGGCACCAGGCCGTCGAACATCCCGCCGAAGATGAAGAGTATGCCACGGGTATCTACCGGTATGAACTGCTGCTCCGGATGCTTGCGGCCGCCTCTAGGCGGCACGTTGGCCACGGTTCCTTCGATGATCTTAAGGAGAGCTTGCTGGACTCCCTCTCCGGATACGTCGCGGGTTATCGAGGGCGAGTCAGAACGCCGGCCAAGCTTGTCTATCTCATCAAGATATATGATGCCCTGCTGTGCGCGTTCAAGGTCGTAGTTGGCGGCCTGAAGAAGTCTGAGTATGATATTCTCAACGTCCTCGCCAACGTAACCGGCCTCGGTTAAAGGGGTTGCGTCGGAGATCGAGAAGGGTACGTTCAGATACCGCGCCATGGTCTGGGCCAAAAGGGTCTTTCCAACGCCTGTGGGACCGATCAAAAGGATGTTTGATTTCTCAATCTCAACGCCCTTGCGCCGGGTTATGAGCCGTTTGTAGTGGTTGTAGACCGCTACCGAAAGCACCTTCTTTGCCCGCTCCTGACCGATCACGTAGTTATCAAGATGCGCCTTGAACTCGGCAGGTGTAGGCAGATTGGTAAGAGAAAGTGTTTGCTCTGCCTGTTCCTCATTCTCGATGACACCTGCAAACAGCTTGACGCACGAATCGCAGATGTAGCCGCCCCGGCCTGAGATCATACGCTTCACGACCTGCTTTGGCCGGCCGCAAAACGAGCAGACTACCTCGTGACTAGGCTTTTTTTGATTCTTTTCGCTCATGGGCAGGTTCCAGTATCTCGTCTATCAGACCGTATGCCTTCGCCTCATCCGGACTCATAAAGTAGTCTCGGTCGGAGTCCTGCTTGATCCTTTCAACGTTTTGACCCGTGGTATCGGCAAGGATCTCGTTCAGTTTCTTTCGCCACTTCAGGAGCTCCTTTGCATGGATCTCCACGTCTGCCGCTACACCTGACAATCCTGAGATGGAGGGCTGGTGCAGCATTATGCGCGAGTTTGGTAAGGCGTAGCGCTTACCTTTCTTGCCTGCGGCGAGAAGTACCGCTGATATCGAAGCGGCCATCCCAACGCAGATGGTCATAATGTTTGACTTGATGTAGTGCATCGTGTCGTAGATGGCAAATCCTGAGGTAACGATGCCGCCGGGGGAGTTGATGTAGAGGTTGATGTCCTTCTGGGAGTTCTCGGCATCCAGAAACAAAAGCTGGGCGATAACCAGATTGGCGACGTTATCGTCCACCGGCGAGCCAAGGAAGATGATGCGGTCTTTGAGGAGCCGCGAGTAGATGTCGTAGGCACGCTCGCCGCGGCCCGTTTGTTCAATGACTATCGGGATATACAATTAAACCTCCTTCTGCTACTTGTTCGAGTAGAAAATCAATGATCTTGCGCCTACGCGCTTCCTCGATTGCCAGTTCACGTCTCCACAGAGCCTGCGCCTGTGGCAAGGGAATCCCCATCTGCTTGGCGCGTTCTGCGAACCAGGCCTCAAACTCCTCATCGGAGATGCTGATTTCTTCTTTCTCGGCGATTGCATCAAGGATGATGTCGAGCCTGACGTGTTCTGCCGCCTTAGACTCGACTTCCTGACGTGCCTCGGGTGTGTCCGGGATGCGAAGGCGTGCCAGGAGGTAGCGGATACGTTCGGCTACCAGGACGGGAGGTGGATCAAACGGATGCAGCTCCAGAAGCTGTTTGAAGATCTGATCCTCACGCCGTTCCTTCATTATCCGTTCGGTTTCTTCGGTTGCGTCGGAGGCCAGCTTGGAGCGCATCGCCTCAAGGGTCTCGAACCCCGTCTCCTTTGCAAACTCGTCATCGATCTCAGGCAGGCGGCGCTCCTTGATCTCGTGGATAAAGAACTTGAAGGTAGCCTCTTTCCCGGCAAGTTCGCCCGCGTCGTCAGGGTATTTTACCACGGCCTCCGCGATCTCATGCGCCTTCTTGCCCATCAAAGCGGCGTTTATCTGGGAAAGGTTCTCCCGGTCGCCTATCTTCACAAGCACCCCTGTCTGCTTGTTCTGTTTCTTTCCGTTGCGGTAGACCGAGTAGTCGCAGCGGACGTAGTCGCCTTCCCTTGTCTCGCGGTCCACCGGTTCGAAACGAGCAGCGCGTTCCTGCAGCGTTTCTGTGTGTTTTTCTACAAGTTCATCCTTCGATGGTGGAGGAATCGGTTCCAGCTTGAGTTTACGGTATCCCTTAACCTGGATTTCAGGCATCACCTCTGCCTCGACCTCGAAGCGAAGCTCGTCTTGTTCTATAAAGTTCCAATGGGCCAGGCGTCCCTGGGAAAGCGGACGGATTTTTTTATCCTCAAGCGCTTTGCGATACGCCCTTGATGCGAACTCCTCGACCAGCTCGACCTTGACGTCTTCGGCATAGCGGGCCGCTACCATGGACACAGGGGCCTTGCCCGGTCTGAATCCCGCAAGCTTTACCCGGCGAGTGAACCGGCGCAAAAGCTTCTCGCGCTCGGCACGAACCTCATCAGGCTCAACCTTGCCCTCGATTGCAAGAAGCCAATCCGCCTTGTGAACCACGTTCGTTTCCATTTAGGTCTTTCCTTTCATTATAAAGTATACCCATACGAGGAGGGGGAGTTGAACCCCCACGGGTTACCCCACTGGATCCTAAATCCAGCGCGTCTGCCTGTTCCGCCATCCTCGCTTTGAAATTTAATTATAGGTGCGGTCAGGTAGGTGTCAACCACGCGCCAATAATCAGAGTTAATGATAACGAACCAGTTGAAGAGTTACATTGAAACCTGACGATTTATCCTCCTTAGGCTCCGATCTTTCGTCCAAAGGGCGAGAGGAAAACTTGACGTATTGACATCCTGATTCATTGGGTTATCATCCGTCGTGATCTACAGGATCGAGGTTTCAAAGAAAGGCACCGATCCTCAGGTGGAGGGTCTGGCACGCTTGCTTTCAGAGGAGGGGCTTCCCTCAAAGGGGCTTTCCATCATACGGGTTTACTTCCTTAAATCCAAGCTTACTCGCAGCCAGATCGAGGGGTTTGCCTCGGGGCTTTTCGCCGATCCTGTAAGTGAGAAGATCTGCTTCGGTCGGTCCCAGCCTGTGGGTATGCGCTCCCTTGAGGTTTGCTACCATCCTGGGGTGAGTGACCCTGAATCCAACTGGGTCTTAAACCACCTTAAGAACCGGCAGATAGCGGTGGATGACGTTCGCCGGGCAACGCGTTTTTTATTCACGGCGTCGGTGCCACGGGCAAAGCTTGTGCGATTTGCGGAGCGCCATCTCTTCAACCCGTTGATCCAGCATCTGGCCGTAAGGGGCGAAGAACCCTTCCCAAGACACAGAGGGACGAGATTCAAGATAGAGGAAATCAGGCTTGCCGGGCTTTCGGACGAGGAATTACTTGATCTTTCCACCAAGCGCGACTGGCACTTTGATCTTGCCGAGATAAAGGCGATAAGGGATCACTTCGCAAAGCTCGGACGCGATCCGACCCTTACAGAAATGGAAACCTTGGCCCAGACCTGGTCAGAGCACTGCGTGCACAAGACCTTCAACGCCGCCTTTGAGGTTGAAGGCGAGCGCTTCTCCAATCTGCTTGCAGAAACCATCATGAAACCTTCGCAGGGGCTCAATCATCCCTGGTGCCTTTCTTTGTTCTCCGACAACGCAGGGGTGGTGGAGTTTTCTGCTGACGCAGCACTGGCGTTCAAGGTTGAGACCCACAATCATCCCTCGGCGATCGAGCCTTACGGCGGAGCCGCTACGGGGATTGGAGGAGTAATCCGCGACGCGCTTGGAACCGGTCAGGGAGCCGATCCTATCCTCAACACCGACGTCTTCTGTTTCGGTCCACCCGGCTTCCCCTCAAGGAAACTGCCTAAAGGCGTTCTGCCTCCTCGTCGAATACTCGAAGGGGTAGTTCGAGGGGTGCGAGACTACGGCAACCGCATGGGCATCCCTACTGCATCGGGTGCAGTCTACTTCGATGAGCTCTATCTTGCAAACCCGCTGGTCTACTGCGGAACCCTGGGCATCATTCCGAAAACAAAGGTTGCAAAGAAGGTCTCCAAAGGGGATATGATAATACTTGCAGGGGCGAGAACCGGTCGGGATGGAATCCACGGCGTTACCTTTGCCTCCACCTCACTTGCAGGCTCATCGCATGTAAAGCACGGCTCCGCGGTTCAGATCGGCAATCCCATAGAGGAGAAACTCCTGCGCGATCTGGTGATTGCGGCAAGGGATCGAGGATTGATCGCCTCGATAACCGACTGCGGAGGCGGAGGACTCTCATCCGCGGTGGGCGAGATGACCAAAAACAAAGGCTGCATGGTCGAACTGGACCGCGTACCACTGAAGTATGCAGGTCTTGCACCTCACGAGATATGGGTCTCCGAGTCCCAGGAACGAATGGTCATATTCGTAAAGCCAAAGAAGGTAGCGGAGTTCATGAGCATTGCAGACGAGATAGGGATCCAGGCAGTCGTGATCGGTGAGGCCACCGACGACAAGATACTCAGGCTGCGTTATAGGGGGAAAGAAGTGGCGGCTCTCGATATGGGTTTTCTGCACAACGGGTTGCCTTCAAGGAGCCATAAACTCAAAACCCCGCAGCCAGAGGAGCGCAAGGAGACCGATGTGCTGGTGCCCCGGGATCTGGGGCAGACGCTTCTGCGTCTATTGGGTCAGATCAACGTCGCATCCAAGGAATGGGTGATCCGGCAGTACGACCACGAGGTCAAGGGTGGAACGGTTCTCAAACCGCTTGTAGGCGTCAGGCAGGACGCACCATCGGACGCAACAGTTATTCAGCCCTTGCTGGATGATAACACGGGGATCGCGGTTGCCGCAGGTCTTGCACCGCGCTACGCCCTCATCGACGCATACGCATCAGCTGCCGCTGCGATAGACGAGGCGATCCGCAACCTGATCGTGGTCGGAGGCCGCCTTGATCGCATCGCCCTCTTGGATAACTTCTGCGCGGGCGACACATCGGACGAACGCATACTCTACGAACTCCTTCAAGCCGCAAAGGCATGCAGGGACGCAATCCGCAATTACACAACGCCCTTCATCTCGGGCAAGGACAGCCTTAACAACTTCTTTACCTCTGCCAGGGACGGGAAGATAAATATACCTACCACCCTTCTTGTCTCGAGCCTGACCCTTGTACGCGACACCCGCAAAACCATTACAAGCGACTTCAAGCAACCGCGCTCGCGCATCTATCTCGTCGGTGAGACAAAGCGAGAGCTGGGAGGCTCGGAGTATCTGCGCATGCACAAGAAGCTGGGCACGAGGGTGCCCGTGGTCGACATGAAGAGAGCACGCAAGCGCTACCGCAAGATCGAACGGGCTATACGAGCGGGTCTTGTGCTTTCGGCACACGACCTTTCCGACGGCGGCCTGGGCGTGGCGATCGCTGAGATGTGCCTGGGGGGTGAGATGGGCGCAAGGGTTCATCTCGGTGCCGTCCCGGTTGCGGAACCCGTAAAGCGCGGCGACTATCTTCTCTTCTCTGAAAGTCAGAGTCGAATACTTGTTGAGGTTCAAGAATCCGACGCTACGGAGTTCGAGAGCATACTCAAGGGAGATGTCTACGCACAGATAGGGGAAACCGCCGCCGAGCCACGGTTGGTTTTAGACGAGGACGGCCGCCGCACCATCGCCACGGCCTCGGTAAATGAGATACGCGCAGCCTGGACCCAGGGTCTCACCCGCTTCCTTGACTAAAGCTCTCAAAAGATGCGTGTAGGCGTTCTTCAGTTTAAACCAATCCGGGGAGACAGGGAATCCAACTTTCAGAAGATCAAAAAGCCCTGCAATGGTGTTACGCTTGATCTACTTGTGCTGCCAGAGCTTGCCACAACAGGTTATCTCTTCCGCTCCAAAGCCGAGCTGGCCCCCCTGGCAGAGGCCTTTCCAGGAGGCCAAACTAGCGGGTTCCTTACCGAACTTGCCGGAACGATCGGCGGGCATGTAGTCTGCGGGGTGGCTGAGAAGGAAGGAGAGATTCTTTACAACTCGGCGGTGCTCTTTTCTCCACAAGGACACCTGGGCACTTACCGGAAGGTGCATCTGTTTGACAAGGAGAAAGAGGTGTTTGAACCCGGCAACCTGGGCCTTCCTGTTTTTGATCTGGGCGAAGCCAGGATCGGCATGATGGTCTGTTTTGACTGGATATTTCCGGAGTCCGCCCGCTCCCTGGCACTCGCAGGGGCCGAGATCATCTGCCACCCGGCCAACCTTGTCCTGCCATACTGCCCTCGAGCCGCCGTAACACGTGCGATTGAAAACCACGTCTACTATCTGCTCTCAGACCGTATCGGCGCTGAACAAAGCCGAGGAGAAAAGCTGCGTTTTATTGGCCAGAGCCGAATACTGAGTGTCAAGGGAGAGATTCTGGCTTCACTCGGCGAGGAGGAGGCGCTGATAACGGCAGAGATTGATCCTTCACTTGCCGGAGACAAACACGTTACCCCACGCAACCATCTATTCCATGACCGTCGGCCGGATTGCTACCGTTTGGGATAGGGTTCGTTCGCCAGACGTTCAAACATCCCGGTCTGGAAACCTGAAAGCCCCACTTGACAAAGCAGGTATACTTCGATATAGTGAGTCCTTAAAAGTGGAGGATAGATGCTTGGACTAGAAGGGAAACTGCGGGGTATCCTATCAAGACTCAACCAGGCTGCCCCTGAGATTCAGGCCTCGGCGGTCGTGAGTATGGACGGGCTGATGCTTGCATCCGCCCTGCTGCCGGGAGCGAACGACGACGACATAGCCGCCATAGCCGCCACCCTTCTGGGGCTTGGCGACAAGACTGTCCAGGAGTTCCAGCACGGGAGGCTTCAACAGGTCTACGTGAAAGGCGATAGGGGCTATACCATCATAACCAACACCGGTCAGGATAACGTACTGGTGGTGGTAACAGACGAAAACGTTAAGCTGGGCATCATCTTCCTTCACATCAAGCTGGCAGCTAAGGAGATCACTCATACGTTCCTGCATCTTCTCGATGCATCGGATCAGTCCGCGTCGCCGCCTACATACCCCCCGTAACACCCCGTAACGTCCCGTAACACCCCGTAACGCCCCGGATATCCCTTAGCCCTTCAGGGGACCCCCCGCCTGTTTTTTAGAGCTGGTGATGCCGGCCTCACTTATATCTACAGCAAACGATCCTGCTTACCTCAACAGCGCCTGGCTGAATCGGCTGCTGGCTTCCTTCACGAAGTTGGCTAAAAGCAGATATCCGTGAGGTTTGCCGTTAAACTCCCCACGCGTGTGAGACGGATGCTGCTGGGGCAAAACAAACCTTTCGGGGTGAGGCATCATGCCCATAACCTGGCCGGTGGAATCGGTGATCGCTGCAATGTGATCCTCGGATCCGTTGGGGTCCTCAGGATATTTAGGTGAGCCACCGTCCCCCCCACAGTAGCGAAGAAGCACCCGACCTTCAGCTTGCAAACGATGCAGCACCTTTTTGTCACGGGCAAGAAAGCGCCCCTCGGCGTGCGCCACAGGCAGGGTGATGATCTTGGGCAGTCCCTTCGTCCAAAAACTCTTGCCTTCCGGCCTCAGATGTACCCACCGATCCTCGAACTTCAGTGATTTGTTCGCTTCCAGGGTAACGGACGGCTTCTCGAACGGTTTTTCAAAACTCGGTAGCAGTCCGCTTTTAACCAGCACCTGAAACCCGTTGCAGATGCCTAAGATGAACTTTCCTTCCGCAAGAAACTTCACTATCTCATCGCCTATAGCGTGGCGGAAATCTGCGGCGAAAAGCATACCCGCACCGACGTAATCCCCGTAGGTGAATCCACCCGGAAGAACCAGGATCTGATATTCCTGCAGCCTCTCAGGATGTCGCGAGAGCATCCGCAGGGTCTCCTCTTCGGCTTCGCATCCCAGATTACGAAACGCGAACAGCGTCTCCGCGTCGCAGTTCGTGCCTGGTCCTGCAAGTACAAGAACCTTTAGTGAGGATGCCTCCACTCGTGAGTGTATTTAACTGGAGTTGTTTGTCAACACTACCTTCACCCTTTAACGGGTGGGTGATGAACAATTGCCCAAAAGCCCTTCAGCATACAGATAATTTGACAACCGGCGGCCACTCCGTATAATCCGCGGTATGAGAAGCGTTGACCTGACCAGGCACAATATGTCGTCGGGCTATTGGTTTGTGCTGTTCCTTAGCTGTGCGCTGGTAAATATTACCATCGCTGGGGCGGGTCAGGTCGTTTCGCCTTAGAAATAAGGTTAAGGAGATTTTCCCGCCGCCAGCCAAAAGCTGGCGGCTAATTTTTTTCACCCAACACGAGTGCTTCGCACTCGTGTTGGGACCCCGATCGGAAGTCGGGGAAGACAAACAAACCACCTAACCGAAAGGAGATAAATATGGAATGGTGGAAAAACTTCTTCGATGAGAACTGGGGCCGGTTAGGCTTCGAGCCAATCGAGCAGGAAAAAACAGAAAAGGAAACCGACTTCATAGTTAACGCTTTGGATCTGAAGAAGAACGAGCGGGTCCTCGATCTGGCGTGCGGGGTCGGACGCCACTCGCTGGAGCTGGCACGTAGAGGATACAAGCACGTGGTTGGTCTTGACTTCACCCAGGCCTATCTCAAACAGGCAATAGTCAAGGCGAAGCACGAGGGGCTAAATGTGGGGTTCGTTCGCGGCGATATGAGGGACATACCGTTCGAGGACGAGCTGGACACAATCTTCAACTTCTTCACCTCGTTTGGCTACTTCGAGAAACGCGAAGATGACGAAAGAACGATTGAAAGCATCGCCAGGGCACTCAAGAAGGGCGGACGGTTTCTCATTGACCTAATCAACCGCGACTGGATCGTGAGAAACTTTGCCAAACGCGGCTGGTCAGAACACGAAGGCGAGTTCATCCTAAGGGACCTCAGTTTTGACCTGGCTACCTCTACCCAGCACGGCTCCTGGACTTTTATTACGGAAAATACAATCTCCAAGCGCAAGATGCAGCTCAGGATGTACTCCTTGCACGAGATGATTGCCCTCTTTGAACGCAACGGGCTTGAGTTTTGCCAAGCCTGGGGCAGCATAGAAAAGGAGCCTTTAACCTGGGATCATAACCGCCTGATCGTTTTGGCGAAGAAGCAGTAAGTAGGTTTTGGATGGATCTTGAAAAGCTATACGAGCCTATAGCCGATATATACGATCTTGAGTCCAGGGACGTAGGAGACATAGATTTCTATCTTGGATTCGCACGCGAGCAAGGTTCACCGGTGCTTGAGCTTGCTGGGGGCACGGGCCGAGTTGCCTTGGAACTGGCCAGGGCCGGATTCGAGGTGGTAGGGCTTGAGATATCCGAAGCGATGCTTGAGGTAGCGCGGAAGAAGACTCAGGAATTGCCAGAGGATGCCAGTAAGAACGTTACCTGGGTTCAAGGCGACATGAGGGATTTCGATCTGGGTCGGACTTTCCCGTTAGTGATCATCCCCTACCGCTCCTTTCAGCACCTTGAGACACGGGCCGATCAGGAAAAATGTTTGGAGTGTGTGGCCAGACACCTTGAATCTGGAGGTCGGTTCGTGCTCTCGCTCTTCGCGCCCTCTTACGAACGGCTGGTTCATAAGCAGCTGTACAACCATCTCGGCACCACCCAGACCCCTGACGGCACACTGACCCGTACCGAGGTAACCAGGCACAACCACGTCAACCAGATGATCCACGTGGAAAGGACTTATGATCTGGTAGATAAAGACGGCAACCTTAAACGAAAGATCTGGAAATTTCCGGTACGCTACTTATGGCGATTCGAGACAGAGTTGCTCCTGGAGAAGGCTGGACTGGAGGTTGAGGCCATCTACGGCGATTATGAGCGGTCTGAATTCAGGTACGATGGGGAAATGCTATTCATCGCCAGGAAAGCCTAACCATTTTAAGCCCCTCCAAAAAGCTACGAAGTAGCTTTGAGGGTGTAAGGTGAGATGTTATTTATTGCCAAGAAACCATAGCGACATCTTCATTTGCAATCTTTTGCCCGGTAGGACAAAAGGAGCATCAACTGGGGGTGAGTTGTCGGGAGGGGACCTATTCCCGCAATCCCACGTCACCCTGCGGCCACCTCCCGACCTTTTATCTTAGCTGAACTTGATGATCTGTCAAGGTTATCTTGTAGATTGTCCAGCAGATCGTTACCAGGGGTGGGAGGCGTTGAAAGAGGTATTGCAATGAGAGGGCATCGTACACCCCCCTAATGCTCCTTTTGACCAGAGGTCAAAAGATCGCAAAACACTCCGTCGTCGCGACCGACCGTCCGCCTCGTTCAGAGGCGGGGAAGCGTGGCGATCTATTCCCGAAGGGAATGTACCTTAATTATCCTCCCCCTTGATGGGGGAGGGTTATGGTGGGGGTGAGACTTACAGTCTCCCCTTCCCCTCTATCCCCTCCCACCAGGGGAGGGGAAATTATTTTATCAAGACCACTTTCTGTGCCGACGACTTACCCCCACTCAGCACGATGAAGTAAACCCCAGGCCCGTAACACCCGTAACACCCGTAACACTCGCCCCAGGTGATGGTGCCTTGCGTTAGGTCTGAGTGCAGTTCATCCACCTTGCGGCCTGAGGCGTCGAAGATTGAAGCTCGAAAGCCATCGGGGCTATCGTGATATCGCAGCACTATTTGAGAACCGATGGAGGTTATCACTTCCCAGTCAGCCGGCTTTTCAACAATCGGTTGCTCAACTACCCCTACGCCCATGTCCCAGTCGGAGATCATTGCCCAGGCCTCGAGGATGCTATCCGGGTTGGGGCGGGTATACACCCACACGATCCGGTCGTCGCACGCCGCCACTGTAGTTGTAGAACAAAGAGCGTAGGCCCATGTGGTATCATTTCCCCCTAAAGCCGGGGTGTACTCGAAAAGGTTGGTTAAACGCCAGGGCTCGTTGTCGCGAATCTCGCCAAGCACCCCGCCCCCGTGGTCCCATACGCACCATGGGTCCCAGTGAGAGTAACCTCTGGGGTGGGTCTCAGCAAACCGCTCGTCAGAAGAAAAGGCAACCGAGAAATCCCTGTCGCCTCCACTCCCCATCCACATATACGCCTGTGTATCCACCACCACCGTGCGTATTGGATACCGAGCCAACCCGCGATGGGTGAACACTTCACCCACAATCCCGCCGTACGTCCAGAATGCCACGAAACGGTCATTATCGAGCCAGAAGGGCTCGGCCCACTTGCCCCCCTTCTCATAATCCAAGAGATGCCCCCTGGACCTCCACGACAGGACAGGTTCATCTGCGGCATCGAACACCTGGAACCGCCGATACACCGTGTCAGGATTAGGCTTATCACGCCAGGTTACCACCAGGTCTCCCTCATCGTTCAACGCCACCCTGGGAGAGGTGAAGGGAAGAAGGTAATTACCCGGAATATCATGGGGCAAAAAGGCCCGATCTTCGGGATAGCCTTCCAGATCAAAACGCTGGACCCACACGCAGGTCAACTCCCAATAGGGGGGAATTACCTCAAGCCAGGTTACTGCGAACTCGCCCCTGTTGTTGAGGCTCAAGTCAATCGGGCTCCTCTTGTATAAGAATACCCGGGCCACCACCGTGTGCGCAGAACCAACAGGGCTGCCGTCAGGACCAAAGCGCTGGAAGCGCACGTAAGAAGGCTGCTCCGCACTTCGGGTTTCCCTGTCCACCCAGAGCAGGATGGCGTTGCCTGCGGTGTCCATCTCAAGCCAGGGGTAGTGTACCCAGTTGGTATCCGCCATCTTTGCGATCCGGTAAGCATCGGTCATCGGGTTCCCGTCCCGGTCGAAGAAGCGCACGAAAAGATCAAGCTCTAAGTCTTCGGGATTGAAGGGGTCCCCGGATGCTATGCTGTCCACCCATGCTACGGCAAAGTGCCCATCTGAGGCCATTGCCGCACACGGGTAGGTCTGATGATGGCCGAGCTCGGCCTCGGCGATGCGAAAGGGTTGCACTAGTATGTCTGCCCCACACAGGGTTAAGGCAATAAGACCTATATTAAGCATGACGGCCTCCTTTTGTCTCAGTATAAGCCGGTTCTCCGGCAATGTCAAGGCCAAAGAAAGAGGAGGGGCAAAGCCCCTCCTCCAAAGGTTTAGATTTACTACTGTAGGGTGCCGGAACTGCCACCGATTCCACTAACAAAAACAGGCCAACTGCTGGTCACCCTCCAGGTTCCTTCATAGGTACCGTCCGGCGGATCGCCAGTATAGATGAACTCAGCTTCCCAGGTGCCCCCGAGGATGAAGTTCACATCCTCGTGGCCGGGACCGTGGACGCGACCCGTACCTGACCAGCCACCGCTGCCTTCCTTTGTGCCGCTTTGACCTGTCGTCTTGCTGCCGAAGAATCTACTAACCCCAAGCGAGATGGTGTCTTCGTACCAACCGCCGTCGTAGACGAAATCCACTGAAGCATTAGCCCTAAGGTAGAAGTTATCCGTCCTTAGTTCCAGTATCGTAGAGTCTGAAACGATGTCACTACCTACGCTCGTGAAATCGTTGCCGCCGTATCTGAGGTATCCTGAGTTAAACCATCCGTCCCAGGTTTCGAGGTAGTTTTGATTAATTTGACTAAATAGTATCATTATGGATAATTAACCGGTAGCGGTATATGAAAAGATCCACTCCTGACCAAGGAGGAGAAGCATCCTTCTGGGGTGTAAAAGCGGCGGACGGGACTTGAACCCGCAACCAACGGCTTGGAAGGCCGTTACTCTACCATTGAGTTACCACCGCATGTGCACAAGGCGTCTTGTGTAGAAAAGTATAGAGGTCATGTGGGGAATGTCAAGCGGAGGTAGTCTGTGTGTCAAGAGATGGTTATGAGTGTTTCAGATTTGTTATGCCGACATAGATTTGTACGCATCCCCTCCCCCTTTATCCCCCTCCACCAGGAAGGGGGAACGGCATTCAGTAAAGCTTATCTCCAGGCAAAAGGGGTTAAAATTGCCTCGATGATGACTTCTCTCTCTTCCCCGTGCTCCTCCTCGATGCCCCATCTCACTTGGTAACGATGTGTTGACCATGGAAAAGGCTGGCGAAAGATAATTGACAACCCCTCCCCTGGCGTATAATTAGCCGGTATGAAGGAATCGACCTCCTCTCTCCAGAATCGCTCTGCTCCGCCACAAGGCGGACGCCGCAACCTTATTCTTCTGGGGCTTGTGAGCTTCTTCACCGATCTATCCACCGAGATGATCTACTTCCTGATACCAGGATTCATCATCAGCCTGGGAGGCAACAAATCCCTGGTCGGCTTGATCGAGGGGATAGCGGAAGCTACCGCCGCGCTGGGAAAGGCCGCTTTCGGCTGGCTCTCCGACCGGCTCAGGCACCGCAAGTGGTTCGTTCTCGCAGGGTACGGTGTATCGGCAATCTCAAAGCCGTTCCTGGGGTTAGCCGGTCACTGGAGCGAGGTGCTGGCACTGCGCTTTGCCGAGCGCATGGGCAAGGGGCTTCGCACCCCGGCGCGGGACGCGCTGCTGTCTCAGTCCATCTCTAAAAAGCGCCGCGGCCTTGGGTTCGGATTCCACCGGGCCATGGACAGCCTGGGTGCGGCTTCGGGGCCGCTTCTCGGAATGCTTATCTTCTACCTTTCCCGCGAAAACGTGAGGCTGGTGTTTCTTGTGTCCGTCGTTCCTGCCCTGGTCGGCTTCTCCTTGATTTTCTTCGTGCGCGAGGTCAGGACACTTAAGGCCTCAATCGTCAAGGTGAAGCGCCAAGGAGGATTGAGCAAGGGATTCATCTGGTTCACGGTGGCCATCGTTATCTTCACCCTGGGGAACTCTTCCAACGCCTTCCTTATTCTCCGGGCCAGTGATGCAAGCATCACCAAGCTGATGATTCCCATTCTCTGGTCTCTATACTACCTGGTGAGCGCACTGACCAGTCCACTTTTCGGCGCGCTCTCCGACCGCATCGGGCGGCGCACCGTCATCTTTATCTCCTTTCTTGTGTACGCCGTGATATACTTCCTGTTCGGAAGGTTCGCCAGTCCTCTGGCCATGTGGCTGTTGTTTGCCGGATACGGGGTGTACCTGGGTCTGTCCAAGGGTGTGTTCCGGGCGTTTATAGCCGACCTTGTCCCTGCCGAGCGCCGCGCCACCGCCTACGGGGTTTTCGAAACACTCATCGGCATCACCCTCCTGCCCGCCAGCCTCTTGTTCGGGTTCCTGTGGGATACGTTCTCGGCCCGCCTGGCGTTCTCGGTCGGTGCGGGTCTGGCGTTGGTGGCGGCCTTGGTTTTTCTCGTCACTCAGACCTTGGCGCAAAAAAGAGATCGAAGGATAAAAATCACGGGCCGACCTGACGAGTAACGCACGGCCACGGGCCGCGAACGTCAGCCCCTACGTTTTAGTTCTCATGGGGTTAAAGTTTTTCGACCTCTTCGATGATTGCCTCAAGCACCTTTGCCGCTTCGCTTTCTGGATGTTCCAAAACGTAGGGCTTGCCATCATCCGAGGCGCGAACGATCTCCGGATCGATAGGGATGGCACCAAGGAAAGGCACCCCGAGATCAAGCGCAGCCTGCTTTCCTCCTCCTTGCTTGAACACGTCAATCGGCTTTCCGCAGTAGGGGCAGCGCATCCCGCTTAGGTTCTCCAAGATGCCAAGCGTAGGTATCTTCAGCTGATTTAAAAAGCTTATGCACTTTCGAGAATCCAGAAGTGCAATGTCCTGCGGTGATGTTACAACCACTGCGCCGGACATCTCCGGTATCAACTGTGCTATGGATAAGGGTTCGTCCCCTGTACCGGGCGGCGAGTCTACGGTCAAAAGATCAAGCTCGCCCCAGCGCACCTCGGCTAAAAACTGCTTTAAGAGCCCCATCTTCAAAGGACCGCGCCAGATTACCGAGTCATCCTGGCTCTTCAGTAAGGATGCGGTGCTCACCGCCACCAGGTTTTCACGAACCGGTATCGGCTCGATAAGGTTATCCTCTGTTACGCCCAGAGGCATGCCGGCAAAGCCGAGCATGTGAGCCACCGATGGGCCGTGGATGTCGGCGTCCAGCAAGCCGGTCTGAAGTCCTCTCCTTGCCGCGATCAACGCAAGGCTTGTGGCCACAAAGCTTTTCCCAACCCCACCCTTGTTTGAAAGAACGAACAGCTTCTTGCGGATCCGTCCGAGATTCTCCTTAAGTTTTCGGTTCAGCTCCTCCTGTCGTTTGCGTTGTTCTTCCGATTGCATCATCTGCTTTCTCCTTTCTTTTACTCAATGATAGTCCGTTTGAGACGAAGTGCAAACTGTACTCATGGGCGCCGATTATCCTACCTTAATTATAGGACCTTTTGCTCCCTTACCAAGCTGCTTGAGTGATTTGTTCGAATAAGGCGGAAGGAATGTCGAGGTCTTTGTACATGAGTATAGATTTCTGGTAAAGATGCGGCTTAGGCGCTCGCACAACTATATTATTATAGTATGATTTTTCGGACGTCCGAGCAATTGCCCTGCACGTCCGTTGCATCTCCCTGGACGTCCACAGAGAGAGGTTGACACGCTCTGCTGGTTGATTATACTTAAAGTCTAAATCGGATGTACAACTGGGGAGCGGCGTAGGGACTCTGTCCCTTGAAAAACCCAAGACCGGGAGTAGACGTGATTACTGCTCTTCAGCATGTGGGGTTTGGAGTGGCGGATCGTGAGCGTTCGTGGGCTTTCTACCGCAGGCTCGGTTTTGACGTCCCCATGAGTTTGAACCAGAGTTATGCATCGCGGATGGAGCCTATAGTCGGTGGCGACTACGAACGTAAGGTAGTTATTGCCGCCAACCTGATGGGTGGTGCTACACTTGAGTTATATCAGTACCTTTCCACCAACCCAAAACCATTCCCTGCAGATTGGAGATGGGGTAATCCGGGCATGAGTGCAACCGCGCTTAAGGTTACGGAGATCGAACGCGCCCTTGGGTTGTTTGCCGATTCTACGGATACGATAATTGCTGGCCCCATGCCATGGGCCGCCAAGCCGTCCTGGAAGACGGCCTTGATTAAGGACCCCGACAACCTGCTCATCTACCTGGTTGAAATTCCCGGCATGAAGTACTCGCTACGTCGTGACGGCAAACGGGTAGGAGGGGCGATCTTTCCTACTATCGCAGTGACCGACATGGAACGCTCCCTTCGTTTCTACAGGGATATACTGGAGTACAGCCAGGTGATTTACGACTGGAAGGGCATTGATCCGATGCTGGCTTCTATCCCTGGAGGTGATCGTCCTATGCGGCGTGTTCTTCTGCATGATCCCCGTCCCTCTACCTCATTCTACAGCTTTTACCTTGACCGGGGCATGATCGAGCTGGTTGAGACTGAGGGCAGGAAAGGCGCACATATCTATCACGGAAGAAGATGGGGAGACATAGGTCAGATGGAGATATGTTTTGACGTACACGATATCCAGGGAACGTTTGATGAGCTTAAACGCCGGGGGGCCGAACCTCTGCTTGAGCCGAACAGTGAGGATTTCGAGATGGGGCATGGAGCCACAGCACTGTTTGCCTACCTTGCCGACCCCGATGGCACGATGATCGAGCTTGCCGAACCAACCCGGTTGAATCTTGTTAAGAAGATAGGCATCGATCTCCGAAAGCGCAAGCCAGGCAAGGTTCTACCTCGCTGGCTCATGAAACTGGTTCGCTTCAACCGCTACAAGGATTAACACCCCAGGCAGGTACTACGTCCCTGCCCGGGGACCCCGCATTATACCCCACGGGTTACGCTGCGCGTCCCCACGCGGGGGGCCTAACAATTAACCTCAAACAAATCCGGGCATTTGGTTGGGGAGGAAAGGAAATTGGTCAATTAACATTTTTTATATTCCGATTCCTTCTCCGAAGGGCTTTCTCCAAAGGAGAAAGGGAGGAGTTACAAAAGCCCCATCTCGTCGCGCACCTCGCGGAATGCCTCCAGTGTCTCCTCGATGTCCTCATCTGTGTGGGCGGCGGTAGGGATCATCCGGGCAAGAAGCACCCCCTTGGGAATCACAGGATACATCACGCCGGAGATGAAGATTCCCATCTCGTCGCGCATCTTGTGTATGAAGCGGATGCCGGTTTCAATATCTGAGGTAGGGATGTAGACCGGTGTGACAGGGGAGGCGGTGTTACCGAGATCAAAGCCCAGCTCGCGCAGACCGTCCTGCAGCTTGCGTGTGTTCTCCCAGAGCTTTTCTACAAGCTCAGGCTCTGCTTCCACGATATCCATGGCCTTTAAGAGGACCTCGACCACCACCATGGGCAGGGCCTTGGCGAATATCTGGGTTCGGGCGTTGTAGCGGATGTATTCTACCACGTCGTCTCGTGCTGCGCTGAATCCACCGATGGCCGCGAACGCCTTGGCAAAGGTGCCGAAGTAGATGTCTATGGAATCCTGAACCCCGTAGTGAAAGCCGGTGCCTCCTCCGCCCTTGCCCATGGTGCCGAATCCGTGGGCGTCGTCCACGAACAGCCTGGCGCCGTATTTATTCTTGAGTTCAATGATTCCGGGCAGATCGGCCAGGTCGCCGGTCATCCCGTAGACGCCCTCCACCACCACAAGAACCCCGCCTTCGTGAAGGCGGCTGGCGCGCTTCAAAGCACGCTCCAGGCTTTCGAGGTCGTTGTGACGGAATGGTATGAACTGGCGGGTGGAGAACGCCGCGTCCATCATGGAGGCGTGGGCGAGCTTGTCTATAACGATCACGTCGTCCTTGCCGATCATCGAGGTCACGGTGCCGATCACTCCCAGGTAGCCGTAGTTGAAGAGGATGGCCGAGGGTTTATCTGAGAACTTTGCGAGCCTTCGCTCAAGCTCTACATGGCGTTCGGTGTTGCCTGTCATGAAGCGCGAGCCCATGGGAGCGCCCACTCCCCACTTTGCCGCCGCTTCACGCGCGACCTCGATCAGCTCGGGTCTATCCACAAGCCCAAGGTAGTTGTTGATTGCCCACTGGATAACCCTGCGGCCCTTGAACGTCATGTGGGTGCCCGGCATCCCTTCGATGATTGGTAAAGCAAAGTAGCGATCGCGCATCATCCGGAACATGGAGAAGTAACCGCCTTCCTCACCGCATTTCGCAAAAAGATCCCTCATGATCCTTGTTCTCCTTCTTTCAACCAAAAAGTCTTTTAACTACCCTCTCCGAGATTTCATCGCGTCGCACCTCGAGATACGGCTTCAAGTAGTTAATTTTGTGTTCGGCAAACAGGCGTTTCTGCCCGCCGCCGGTGACATTCAAAAGAACCATCTCGTCTGCTGTAATGGTCTTTCGCTCGATTGCTTTCTTCAGTGCTCCTGCAGCCACGGCCGCTGCAGGGGTAAGGTCGATGCCCTCAGTTTCCTGGAACAAAGCGTCGGCTGCCCTTGCCTCTTCGTTGGTCACCGAGTACATATGACCCTGGGTGTCGGCAAGCGCATCGTAGACCCCACCTTTAACCGAGTAGGGCGGTCTGCGGTTCGAGAGAACGTTGGCATTAATCTGAGATATCCGTCGTCTGGCTTCCGCCTCGTCCATGGGTAGAAGCTTGCGTGAGCCTTGATTCCATGCGTCCACTAGCGGGGTAAAGGGGTGGTTCTGCACAAGGTGAAGCTTCATCCCTACGTCCCCGAAGCGACCGTCGGCACGCAGGCGCTCGGCCGCTTCCCACGCGGAAATCCCGCCTGTACCGGATCCAACCGCCTGGAAATAGTGATCGGGGATACGGCCTGCTGTGATTACCGCGGCAAGGACCGACGTTCCCATACCGTCACGGCGCGCCACGTTCTTTGCACCACCTTCGGGAATATATCCTGGAAGAGAGGCGATCATACCGGAAAAATGAATGGCGTCAAAGTAATCTGCGTCACCAGTTACAGCAACCAGCTTGACCGAATCCGAGAAGGGTTTAGTCGACCACATGCAAGATAGTCCTGCCTCGTGGACAACCATCAGAAGAGGGATGCCGTTGGCAGAACAGATCTCTGCGAACGCTCTTGAGGTGTTGCCTGCCGAGGCCACTACTATGGTTCTGGAATCGTCGGTGAACCTTGAAAGAACCGGCGGCGCCTCCTGTTCCTTGAAAGTACATGTACGCATGTTCGCCCCGCGGTCAGGCCAGTAGCCTGAAAAAACTATCCAGAGATTTGAGAGTCCCAGATGAGATGCAAGCCCTTCGCTTTTGTATGCCACCGGCAAAGCCGAGTTTTCTATCGGCCTGCGCAGAGGGAGCCAGTCTGAGAAACGAAACATACCAGAGGCCTCTTCGTGTACCGTGAGTTGTTTTTCTTCGTACTCCGTACGTAGAAACGCAGGGCCGTGCTCGGCGTCGCAGGAAAGAAGATGATTGTCCTCGGTAAACTCCTTGCCGCACCCCAGACACCTTAGTTTGTACTTCGTAGGTTTGAAATAACCGTTACCCATCTGAGATTCTCCTAAACAGATATTAAGCCTGCCAACTTCCCCAAGTTGTTTTCAGGCAAGTTTGCCTGCATGCTACACCGTCTACACTTGCCTTCAAACACACAATAACCCCAGGTAATTATGGATAGTAACGATTTTTCAGGGGTTTGTCAAGCATTCCAAGGTCACAAATGTGAGTCAGGTTAAAAATTAGGCAGGTTAACCTTTAACCTATTGAAATTTATCGGCGACCTGCTCAGTCGGTTTAACCATGCGTAAGAATCCTCTGAATCCGTAGCGCCTTGCAAGCCAGCAATCAGTCTTTTCCTCATCACACACGTAGCCTAGCCTGTGGTAGAAGTCGATGGCCGGCAGGTTGTCTCGTAGGACGTAGAGGGAGATAAGGGTGTAGCTTTTACGTCTTGCAAGATGTTCGGCTTCCTGCATAAGCAGGCGACCGATCCCCTTCCCGCGCACCTGAGGGGAAACGGCGATGTCCTCGACGCAAAGTTCTCCGTCCTGGGCCAGCCTGGTCAGGCGTTGCAGGCGAAGATGGATGGGCAGTCGGAAGAGAAGGGACGCGGGTCCGCAGATTCTCAAAAGTTCTGCTCCCATACGTGGCTGGGTTCGAGCCTCGATCGTGCGGTCGGTGACGGTCAGGATCCCTATAACCTGTCCTTTCAGTTCCGCGACAGTGGTGTGCTCAAAGCTCATCGGGTTGCCGGGCCTTGCAAACAGCCTACGGATTATGGAGATTGCCTTGTCTTGAGAACCGAAGGCGAGGTTGAATGCCGCCGGGCCGGTAGAGTAAAAGAGCGGGGCTGTTTGGCCTGCATCTTGAGGAGAGGCAGGTCGAAGGATTAGATCCTTTCTCATAGTGGACTATAGTCCGGGTCTTGAGTTTTGCAACTCTTGAATTGACAAGAAAAGAGGCTCACATTGTGGGCCTCTCGCGTTATTTTTTTCCGGGGTCCCCGGACGGATTCTTTGAATCCGTTTGGGGTGGTTATAGCTTCTTAAGCGTCACGTCTCCGTTTGAGGTCTCGAGGTCTATCTCACCGGACTCGTCACCCATCTTACTTTCGTAGATGTCATCGTCGGAGTTGTAGTCCCCTTGGGTGGGGAGATCGGGATCGACGCTTATGTCTCCGTTAGAGGTTTCGATTCTGATCGTTGCCGACACCGAATCAGGCACCGCCACTGTAATGGCACCATTGGAGGAGATGAACCTGCAGGTTCCATCCTTTACAGGCATAATCACGCCCGCTGTCACCTCACCGTTTGCGGTTTCACCTGTGATATCGCCTGAATGGCGATCAACGGCTATCGCACCATTTGAGGTTTCAAGCTCTGCATCCCCGGCGGTTTTGGCGATCTCTATCATGCCGTTGGAGGTCACGAGGCGCAGTCCGTTCTGGTGACCTGCGGCCTTCATCTTGCCGTTGGAAGTCACAAGGTCAACATACAGGGATTCGGGCAGTTCAATGTCAGCGTCACAGCCGTAGTTTCGCACAGTAACGTCCGGGATATCTATGAAGATTCGAAGAACGCGGCCCGTGGTATCCTTGGTAACGTGAACCTCTATATCGTCCAGATGGGCTTTTGCCGAGGGGCTGGTGACCCACTTGGTAAGGGTTATCGTAATCAGAGAGTCGGAGTTTACCGATGAGGTTATCTCGCCGTTTTCGGTCTCTATCTCGACACGATCGTAAAGTGCGGCGGCGTAATCAACGGTCGCCGTTTCGGACGCTTCTTTTCCATAAAAGCATCCAATGGATGCGGCCACCAAAGCGGCCAAAGTCAAAAACACGATTTTCTTCACGCGATCCTCCTTATTTTACTGGATTATAGTACGCTATGTGACGCAGTCAACCCGTAACCCCCGTAACCCCCGTAACACGTAATCCGTAACACGCCCTCCAGTAAGGTTAGATCACTGTCTGTAGGGATGACCTGACGGTCGTTTTGCTCAGGATTATTCCAGCGATCTTTTATCTTAGTGCCAGCAGGGCAAAAGGAGCATCAAAAGTATCTGAGCCAGATGTAGAGGCTGGAGATCACGAGAGAGACGATGGTTATGGGCAGGCCCCTCTTTGTGAATTCGGCAAAGGTTATGGGGTGGCCGGAGCGGCCCGAGATCCCTATCACCACCATGTTGGCGGCGGAGCCTATGAAGGTTCCGTTCGCTCCAAGGGCTGCCCCCAGTGAGAGCGCCCACCACAAAGGCTCTACAGGGCCTACTCCCTGAGCCGCAAGCGACTGGATCACCGGGATCGTCGCAACCACGAAGGGAACCGCCGAGAGGATCATGGTCATGAAAGCAGATCCCCATAGAACCAGGATGGCGGTTAAAAGAGGATGGCTGCGGGTAAGATTCACCACCAGATTGGCCACGACGGCGATCACCCCGGCGGCCTCGAGCCCGGCGACCATTATGAACATCCCTATGAAGAAGAAGAGGGTGGGCCAGTCGACCTCGGCCAGAAGGACCCCCATGGAGTCCATCTTGGCTTCGCGTGGAGGGAGCTGGGATAGGATCAGCAGGAGGGATGCTCCAATGAGGGCTACTGTTGCAGGCTTCATCCCAAGCGTGCCGTGGAACACGAACAGCGTGAATACAACGGCAAGGACCCCTACCGATTTCCACAGAAGATACTTACCCTTTATCGCCTTTTTGGGTGTGAGTGATGCGAGTGCGGCTGTCTTGGGGGCGGTCCTCCTTAACCTCCTTCCGAAAGTGAGGGTGATCATCACAGTAAAGACCACCAGTATAATGGCGACGATTGGGGCGAGGTTGGTAAGAAAATCGAGGAAGCTCAGGTTTGCCGCGCTTCCTATCAGCATATGGGGAGGATCGCCGATCAGGGTGGCGGTTCCGCCGATGTTTGAGGCGAAGGTCTCGGAGATGATAAGCGGTACCGGATTAATCCCCATGGTGTTGGCGATTACCAGGGTTATAGGGGTGATAAGTATCATGGTTGTTACGTTGTCCAGGAAAGCGGAGGTGATGGCTGTGATCAGGGGAAGCGCAATCAATAGAAGTATCTGGCGACCTCCGGTAGCCTTGGCGGTGGAGATGGCAAGCCACTCGAAGAGACCTGAACGCTTCACGATACTTATCATTACCATCATTCCGGCCAGGAGCAGAATCACATTAAGGTCGATTCGAGCAAAGGCACTTCCCTGATCCACTATACCGGTTGCCAGCATGATGGTAGCGCCGACCACCGCAACTAAGGAACGGTCGATCTTATCGGTAGCAATCGCTATGTAACTCGCGACGAATATAGCGACGGCGATCCAGGCTTGGGTGCTCATGGGATCAGGTAATCATAAACATTGTATCTAATTGCCCGCCAGCACGAAGTATCGCAGCCAGACGTAGAGGCTCGCAAGAACCAAAGACACGATAGCGACAGGCAAGCCTCTTTTGGTGAACATGCCGAAGGTTATCTTGTGCCCTGAACGGCCAGATATACCTGCAACAACCATGTTCGCAGCGCTTCCTATCATGGTTCCGTTTGCTCCAAGGCACGCGCCCAGCGCAAGTGACCACCACAAAGGCTCGATGGGCTCGATACCCTGGGCGGCGAGTCCATGAATTACAGGGATCATCGCAAGCACAAAAGGCACCGCCGAGGTGACCATCGTCAGAATCGCCGCTCCCCACATTATTACCATCGAGGCGAAAAGCAGGTTGCTCCCTGTAAGGACGACCAGAAGGTCGAGAAGAACCTTGATTACGCCGGCAACCTCAAGCCCGGCGATCATTATGAACATACCTATGAAGAAGAAGAGCGTTGGCCAGTCGATCTCGGCCAAGAGGGTCTCCACCGGATCGATCTTCTGCTTCTTGGGAGGGAGCTGAGATAGAAGCAAAAGGAGTGCCGCACCCCCCAGGGCTACGGTGGCGGGTTTTACATCAAGCATCCCATGAAGCACGAACGCAACGAAAACAACCGCCAGCACCCCCACGGATTTCCACAAAAGGAACTTGTCCCGTATGGCTTTGCGAGGCTTAAGCGAAGCCAGAGCTGAAACGTTGGGAGGAGTTCTGGGAAGGGACTTTCCGAAAAGACCCGTGCCCATAAGGAGGAAAACCACAAGTATGATCAGGATCAGGGGGGCCATGTTCGTAAGGAAATCAAGGAAGCTGAGATTGGCAGCACTTCCAACCAGGAGGTTTGGTGGATCGCCGATAAGGGTGGCGGTGCCGCCGATGTTGGAGGCCATGGTCTCGGAGATCAATAAGGGCACCGGATCTATGCGTAAAGCGTCCGCGATCAGAAGGGTCATTGGTGCTATAAGCATCATGGTGGTTACGTTGTCCAGGAAAGCGGAAACAATTGCCGTGACCAGGGAGAGGGTAACGAGGAGAAGGACGGGTTTTCCTCCGGTGAGCTTGGCGGTGGAAAGCGCAAGCCACTCAAAGAGTCCACAGCGCTTCACGATGTTCACGATAATCATCATTCCTGCGAGAAGGAAAATCACGTTTAAGTCGATATGCCTGAATGCGTTTGTCTGATCTATTAGCCCCAGGATCAGCATCAGAGCTGCCCCGACAAGCGCTACGATAGTACGGTCTATTTTTTCAGTGGCTATGGCGATATAGCTTGCGATAAAGATCGCAGCCGCTATCCAGGCCCCAGGAGTCATGGAATCTTAGGTGCGCATCACCTTGGTTATGATGTCGCGCAGGGAGATCATCCCCAGGTAGCTTGCCTCCTTGGTGACCACCAGGGCGTTTTCCTTCTGATGCAGAAGAAGGCTTGTTACCTCTACTATGGATGCCGTTTCCTCTACCTGGATGAAATCCCGTGTCATAACCGAATCCACCGGCATGCGGTCCTCCTCGTGCAGAAAGCGGTCGAATGGCTCGAACTCGGAGAGGAATCGTAATCCTCCAATCATGCGGGCGTACTCGGGCATGGCCGCTCCCAGGAGATCCGAACAGCGTACAATCCCAACCACCTTGTCTTTTTCGTCGACAACGCCCAGGCTCAGGGTTTCGTTGCGGAAGAAAAGATCGGCCACCTGTTTTACGCTCATCCCCAGTCGCGCCGGTTCGATGCTTCGGGCTATATCCCCGGCACAGAGGCGCTCGGTAACCACAAGATCGGTTTCTTTTATCGTCTCTATGTATTGATCGGGATTTTTAGCCGAAACCAGCTTAGAAAGTATGCCTTCCATCCTGGCCAGGCGGGCAAGCACCCCGAGGGTTTTGAGATAAAGCTTGGAGACCCGTTTCGGTTCGAGAAGCAAAAAGACCGCCTTAACCGGCTTGCCGTCAGGGGTGGGGTTTTCGAGCCCTTCAGGGAAGATACCAACACCTATGGTTAGCTCGGATACCTCGTCCGATCGGGCGTGCGGAAGGGCAAAGCCCCGGCCAACTATCGTAGATACCAGCCGTTCTCGGCCGAGCACCTCAGCTATCAGTCGCATCTGATCTACCTGCGGCTTGTCGCGTACCACCAGCGGCACCAGAAGCCGGATCGCTTCCTCAAGATTCTTCGCCTCCAGGTTAAGAAAAACCCGATTGGGCTGGATAAGATGAACTAACTTCACATCTGCCTCTGGAGAGAAGCTTAGGCCGAGTTCCGCGCTTGTCAAGGCCACCTTGAGCTTGACACTGACTTCCTGTCTCGATATAATCGCAGGTAAGACAGGTTCGCTGTCCATCGGGGCGTGGCGCAGTTCGGATAGCGCACTAGCTTGGGGTGCTAGGGGTCGCTGGTTCAAATCCAGTCGCCCCGATAAAATAGAGGCGAGTTCCGCCGAACTCGCCTCTAACACTTTAGCGATCTGCGATTGCTGCTTCAGGTAGGTGGTCAAGGACTCCTCTACCTTCTCGCGGTAGACCTCGCCTGCAACGTGAAGCTCAAGGAGTTGACTCACTGATGGATTTCAACGCCGATGTGATCAAAATCGCTTGCCTAAATGTCACGGATTTACGAGGGGGTAACGTGGGGTTAACGCGCTCCATGGCGACTTATGTGTAACGCTTCCCTCGCCAGGGTAGCCGGTAGAGTCGGCTCCCTTTTTATTGACATATCGATGCTAAACCTTATGATTGTCTGAATAGTTTATGAAAGGAGGGTTAGTCTCATGATTCAAAACGCGGTCTGGGGGGTAAGTTTTATTTTAGCGCTACTTTCTTTGATTTTCGGCGTCCTCAACTGCTTCTTTGGGTATCGTATCTTCAAGATACTGTTGGGGATCTGGGGTTTTATGCTGGGGGCTTTGATCGCAGGATTCGTTGCATATATTCTAAATGCGCCTCTCTTCTTAGTGATTCTGGCGGCTTTACTCGGGGGCATCATAGGTGCTGTTTTGATGGTAGCTTTCTATCTTGTAGGCGTATTGGTAATAGGTGCAGTTCTTGGTGCCCTATTAGGTTACGTGTTAGGAATTACGCTAGGCGGAACTTATCCGGCTATCCTGGTGGTGCTTGCAGTTATAGGTGGGGTACTGGCTGTCATCTTCCAAAAGTTAATGATAATACTCGCCACTTCCTTCTCAGGATCGTGGGGGATTGTTGCAGGAATTTTCTCCTTCTTTGGTTGGCCCCTTAATCCCATAGATGTATTCCGGGACCCCTGGATAATTCGGAATGCTCCGGTCCGTTACTATATTATGTTGCTGTGCTGGGTTGTGCTGGGGCTGGTGGGGATTTTGGTTCAGTACAAGGTTACTGCCCGCAAGAAGCTGGAGAAACAAAGCGTGGATTGATGTGCGTATCGCTCTCTTCTTTATTCGGGCATCTTTCGAGGTTGGGAGCACTTAGCTCAGGCTGGCTTTTTGGCGGAGTTCATCGAAACAGCTGCGGATCTCGGCGTTGAGACGTTTTATCTCTTCCTTGCGGTTAACCACCTCCTTGCGGGGGTAGATGGGCGGCGCGATATAGACCTCTATCTTTCGGTTGAAGATATTGTGTGCCACCGAGCCCAGGCCCTCCAGTGTTTCGTCTATGCGGGGACCAGATCCGGTCTGGGGACCGAGTGCCAGATTCTTTAGATAGACGGTTACGATAGGCACCCCTGATTTAAAGGCAAGATAGGCGGCGCCGTTGTATATCTCAGGCATGGAGCCGTCCCTGGACATGTGTCCGGCAGGATAAAGCGCCAGGCTCTGTCTGTGTCCAAGAAGCGCAAGCGCACGCTTGATCCCCAGAAGGTTACATGCTCCCATCTCCCGAACCACCGGCACCATGTCGCAGAAGAAGGTCATGAAGAAGCGGATGAAGCGGCCCTGAAACCACTTCCGGGCCGCCAGCAGGAATAGCCTGCGTTTAAGCGCGATCTGAAGAATAATGGAGTCCGCACCGGTCATGTGATTGGCCACCACGATAGCGTTACTGCGAAGTTCTCTCCACATCTCCTCGCCGAAAACCTTGATCCGCATAAGGCGTCCATAAAAGCCGAGGAACGCCTTCTTGATCGCGGTAAAGACCGTGAATAGCTCAGAGGGCCACAGCATTGCTCCACCGTGCTGCTTCATGCTCTTACTCTAATCAATAACGCTCATTTGTCAACTTTGGTTTTGACTGTAAACTTTTAATCAATGGAATCGAAAAGCCCTTGTGAGATTGCCTGCGCTTGACAAAACACTCGCCGGGAGTAGTCTGAGCATTATGGATCAGTTCGTTTGTATCCATACCTGCGGCCGCGAGGAAGCAGTAGTGATTGCGGGACTGCTCAGTGCTTCAGAGATTGAGGTGCATCTTATCGAGGAGGCACCCGCTCACCTGCGTCCGTTCTCCGCAAAGAAGACGATGGTGCGGGTTATGGTCCCGCGTGAGGCGGCCGGGTTTGCCTACCAGATTATCCAGGACGCTCAGGATAAGGACTTCTTAGAGTTCGAGCAGAGCGCAGAACTATAGACCACCCCGCAAAAATGCTCCGCCTTTTTGCGGGGACCCCGAACTTAACACCCCACGCCGTTACTTCGTAACGCCGCGGGGACCCCAATAGTGCTCCTTTTTGCCTGTGGCAAAAAGATCGCAAAAACATCCTCCTTTTTCTCCTGCGGAGAAAAAGATCGGAATCAGAATCATAGGGGACGCCGAGGGCGCCATTTCATTCCCTACTGCGATCTTTTATCCCGAAGGGATAAGGGGAGCATGTATCCCTTCGCCTTCCACCAGCCAGCGGTAGGTTCGCTCGATCCGGTCCCAGTTTTCCTCCCGGTCAAGCGACCAGTAGCGGCCTATAACGCCTGCAACCTGTCCGACACCAAGCTCCCTGCACTCGGACTCGATCGTCCCTATGTAGTGCGCACCGGCCTGGGGACGCTCGCCGCGCCTGCCAAGCATCGCATGCACGTAGACCGGTGAAACCTCCTGCTGCTGGCAGAGTCTCAGTAAGGCCCTGAGATGTTCGACCGACCCGTGTGAGGAGTAGAAACTCACTATACCCAGAAGGTGAAGTGCGGCTCCTTTTCTCCTGGCTTCCTCTATGGCCCACAGGAAGGCTTCGTTTTTTGCAAACGAACCGTCGGCAATCGCCTTATCGATCCTTACCCGATCCGAGAGTACGCGCCTACCCGCCCCTATGTGAAGATGTCCTGCCTCGGAGTTGCCTACACTCTTATCAGACAGCCCGACCGCCTCGCCTGCGGCGGCAAGAAGCGTGTGCGGTCTGCCGGTCCAAAGCTCATCGAAGTTGGGGGTTCGAGCCTTGCCGATCATGTTCCCGTATACCTCGTCGTTGTGCCCCCAGCCGTCAAGGATCAAAAGAAGCAGACGTTCTGCGCGTGGAGCCTGGCCTTCGATCAGGCTTTGCCCGGTCATCTCAGCCGGCTGGGAGATACCCAGAAGATCAAGGATACTGGGAGCAACGTCAGCGAGCTCGCCTCCATCACGCAGGGTGAATCCTTCCTCGTCCACGATGAACGGAACAGGACTCCGGGTGTGGCCCGTATCCACCGTACCGTCCGGGTAAAACCAGCGCTCAACCGTGCCGTGATCCGCGGTGATCACCGACGTCACCCCCTTCTCTCGCGCGCATCTTAATATCCGTCCCAGGGCCTCGTCCACCGTCTGGACCGCACGAAGAACCGCATCCTCGTTCTCAAAGTGTCCTACGACGTCCACGTTGCACAGGTTGACGATCACGACGTCCGCGGTTGGGTCGGCCAGCAGCTTCAAGGTTTGCTCCGCGATTTCCGCCGCCGACATCTGGGGAGCCTGATCGAAGGTTGCCACGTCCTTGCGAGTGGGCACCACTATGCGCTCCTCCCCAGGGTAAGGCTCCTCCCTCTTGCCGTTGAGGAAGTATGCAAGGTGGACGGCTTTCTCCGCCTCCGTAATCTTGCACGCGCGCTTGCCTGCCTTCGATAGCATCTCACCCAGTGTGTTCTTGATCCCTTTTAAAGGGGGGAAGGCCGCACGGACATTCAAGTCTTTTTTGTATTGAACCATGGTGACGAACGAAAGGTCGAGGTCTTGTGTAGGGAAGTGCGGGAACCTCTTCTGGGTGAGCGCTTGGGTGAGCTCAATCTCTCGTTCACCGCGGATGTCGTAGAAGATGACTTCATCGTCTATAGCGACGCGTCCGATCGGTTTGCGCCCTTCGTCAACGAGCACATGCGGCTCGAGCAGCTCGTCCTCCTGGCCCCCTTCGTAGGCCGCAAGGATCGCCTTCGCTAACGGAGTGGCAAGGTCGGATTCACTCATGTCGTTTTGTCCATTCTTCCTCTTTTTTCCTTCAATTTGTGAGTAGTATATCCAGAGGATGGGATTTGGCAACCAATTCGTAGATCTTAAGGATGGCCTGAGATGCAGACAATCTACATTTAAGGGTTGACAATCCTTGAATGTGGGTTATTATATTTATTGAGGATAAGAGGTATCCTCAATAGGCATCACGAATAAAACCACAACCAAGGAAGAAGGTGGTGATGAAAACATTGTCTTTACTTTTGGTGCTTTTCTGGGCGGCTGTCCCGTTGTGGGCGGCCCCGGATAACGGCGACGTGAAATGGCAATACGGAACCGGCAAGAGCGTTACCTCGTCTGCCGCCATAGGCTCAGACGGCACCATCTACGTCGGGTCATGGGACAACCACCTCTACGCAATCAACCCTGACGGCACACTTCTGTGGCGTTACGAAACCGGCAACCGGATGTATTCCTCCCCAACTGTAGGCTCGGACGGCACCGTCTATGTCGGGTCAACCGATAGCTGCATCTATGCGATCAACCCTGACGGCACGCTTCTGTGGGGCTACAAAACCGATGGCCCGGTGCTTTCCTCCCCTGCGGTAGGCTCGGACGGCACCATCTATATCGGGTCACGGGATAACTACATCTATGCGATCAACCCTGACAGCACTCTCCAGTGGCGCTACCAAACCGGCGGTCCGATATCCTCCTCGCCTGCGATAGGCTCGGACGGAACCATCTATGTCGGCTCACAGGATAGCTACGTGTATGCGATCAACCCTGACAGCACTCTCCGGTGGCGCTATAATACCGGTAAAGGGCTGGACGCCTCACCTGCGTTGGATTCGAACGGTATCATCTATATCGGGGCGCGTGGTACCGGCATGGGCTCAACTGACGGCTATCTTTATGCAATCAACCCTGACGGCACGCTTGGGTGGCGCTACCAAACCGATAATCTGGTGTACTCCTCACCTGCTGTGGGTCCGAACGGCACCATCTACATCGGCTCAACCGATCACTATCTGTACGCGATCAATCCTGACAACACTCTTGCGTGGCGCTACGAAACCGGCGGCCAGGTGAAGTCCTCCTCACCCGCGGTTGGATCGGACGGGACCATCTATGTCGGCTCATGGGACAATTATCTTTATGCAATCAACCCCGACGGCACTCTTGGGTGGCGCTGCGAAACCGATGGTATGGTGGAGTCCTCCCCTGCGGTGGGTCCGGACGGCACCATCTACATCGGCTCCAACGACGGTAATCTCTACGCCCTTGAGGGGTCCTCGCAAGGGTTGTCCTCTTCTGCATGGCCCAAATTCCGCCACGACCGCAGCAATACCGGTCGGTTCGACTACATCGACCCGCCGGTGGCCGACTTCACGGCAGACCCTACATCCGGCGAGCCGCCGCTCACCGTAACATTCACCGATCAAAGCGCAGGTCTGGTGACGTGGTGGTACTGGGACTTTGGCGACTCATTTACCTCTGCCGAGCAGAACCCGGTTCATACCTACGAGGAGCGGGGGCTTTACACGGTGAGCCTGACGGTGCAAGGCATCGGCGGCGCAGATACCCTGGTCAAAGAGGACTATATCCTGGTGGGAGAACTGCCGGTGGCCGAGTTCGCAGCCGATCCCACAGAGGGATGCGCTCCACTTACGGTTGGATTTAGAGATGCATCCACGGGCTTTCCAGACAGTTGGTACTGGGAGTTCGGCGACGATTCCACCTCCCATGACCAGGGCCCGGTCCATGACTACCAGGGACCCGGACCCTATACCGTATCCCTCACGGTCACTAACCCGTGCGGGGAAGATACCGAGACAAAGCAGGACTACATCAAAATCCTGGCCTCCGACATCCTTGTTCTCCCTGCCTCCATCTCCGCAGAACTCGAGCAGGGAGAAAGGGAAACCACCGGTCTCTATTTGGTCAACATCGGGATGTGTTTTTTAACCTTTAACATAGAGGAAAACGAAGCCCCTCCACCTGCGCGTTTGGGGTCCCAAAAGGCACGTAGAGAGTCGAAGCGGAGAGCTCTGCCGGTTGGGGGTTACGTGCTTGCCGATCTTGACTGGCTCTCCTTTAGCCCTTCTGGAGGCGAGGTTGATCCTAGGGACTACGAAGCCGTTGAGGTGACCTTTGAGTCGGGGGACCGTCAGCAACCCGGGCTCTATGTGGGTTACCTCGTGATAACGTCCAACGATCCTGACCCGGAAGACAACCCTCTTTCTATTGCATGCTCTCTTCTGGTCAACCAGAAGTCGGAGGCTGAAGAATTTGCAACCGTACCGGATCATTTCTTCCTGGAGCCGAAATCCGCCAACCCGCTTCGAGGCGCCTCCCGGCTGGAGATCTCCTACGGCTTACCTTACACGGCCGCGATTAACATCTCGGTATACAGCGTTGACGGGCTTCTCGTCAGGACGCTTCAGCAAGGCAGGATTCCCGCAGGTTATCACAAGCTTACCTGGGACAAACGAGACGACAGGAACACGCAGGTGGCCGCAGGCATCTATTTCGTGCGGATGTCGGCAATGGGCTACAAGAGTACCTGCAAGGTAGTTATTCTCGATTAGCTCCGGCCTTTGGGTAAAACAATAGCCCCTGGGGATTAGTCCGCGATCCAGGTGCCAATCTCAGTCTTTCTTGGTTATGCGATTCCGACGAGGGTTGAGTATTGCCGATCTCTACTTGCCAAACCCCTTATCCTGATTAAAGTTCGGTAAGCACCAATCAAAGGAGGCAGTTATGTTGAACTCCGACAAAGCAGGCAATATCCGTCTGACCCCATCGCCGTTCCTTAAGGTCGTTCTTGTGGTTATAGCCGCGGCCTTATGCCTTATCGCCCTGCGCGGTTTTTGGGGACCTTCTTCGCTTTACGCGCAGTCAGGCAGCGAGATGGACGTGAACATCAAAAGCGTCGGCGGCACCTACGTGTACGGATCCATCCCGGTAGCGGTGGACATAGAGGAGTTCCCCTACTCGGCTCTCAAAGTTGAACTCACGGGAGATTAGAAGGAATAACTAAGGACTAAAGACTCGGCAGAACGAATCAGCGCAGGCTTGACAGGGCTGCCAACCTCCATAGACTTCCCCTATGGGTTTGTTGATTCTCACCTTGCTCTTCGCGCAGTATGCCGATGTGTATGTGCCTCATAAATCACCTGACGTGGAATCGGGTGCGCTTATAGGCACGGCATGCTCTGAGCTTGCCGTCGTGTATCGTTCTTCAAGCGGCAACCCCGATTTCTCTTCGCCTGTGGTAAGCAGCCTTGCTCATTCTCCCGACGGTTACAACGAGATCGGCATCGGCCTTCCATGGCTCAGGGTTGCGGGCGACAGCGCGAACCACGTCTTTTTAGGCAACATGGAGGCCTACTACAAGCGCCGCATCCTGGGTTCCCTGCGTTGTGGGTATCTTGCCGCAAAGCTTACCGCCCGTCTGCCTACCTCGCCTGATACCCTTGGTGTAAGTGACAGCCTGGGGGGCAGGCGCTCGCATTACAGCCTGGCCCTTGCCTATACGTATGAATTGCCGTTACTCGCTCAATACAACGATCTCTTCGGCAGGTTTCCCCTTGTGGGGACGGTTGCTCTTGAGGATAGATTCCTGGATTGGGATCACGCCGCAGGCGAAGGCAAGTTCGGCACGTCCTTTGGCTGGGGAGCGGCTTTGGAGATTCTGCCCCTGGATTACGCCTTTATCGGTGCGTCTGTTACCGGTGGAAACGATGACGTAAGCTTCGGCCCGTATCTCGGATTCCGCTGGCACTGGTTCGATCTTGGGGCTTCATGGCGTATGAGCGATGGTTCGGACCGCTTCGATTTCCATCTGAGGCTTTACCTCTAGGGGGCCGGGAGGGCTTCCAGCGATCATGAGGAATATTAGGGTTGCAAGAATCCTCGCGTTCCTCATCCTTACAACCGTTTCTGCATCCGATGCTGTCTCACCCGCAACCATCCACCTTACGTTAGGCAAGGATACCCTTGCGTTGGCCGAGCCTACGATGTTAACTGTGACGACAACAAATCTTTCAGGGAATGATCTAGTGGTGCATTCGAGAAATACTTTTAATCTGCCTTACACACTTAGGCTCTTTTTGATTACCCCTGGAGGGGAGGAGTCGCGGTATAGGACGGGGCTATCCGTGATATATGGTCCCGATGCCCCTCTATACTTCTTGCTTCCTCCTGGTGAGCAGGCGACCGAAAAAAAGATGTTATGGTGGCAGTACATTGTACCTTCTCGTTACGTGGAGACCCTTGAGAAACTCCCTCCTGGAACCTATAAGATCTATGGCACCTACCGTCTGCCCAACGATAACGTAGTTATTTACTCAGATACAGTAGAGTTCGTATTTCTTCCGCCTGAAAAAGAGTACCTTTCCATGTTGAAAGATATGAATCATATCCACGGGCCAATCTACGAACCTAAAACAGATGCAAGGCTAAGACGAATTAAGGATTCTAACACCCCCTACAGTGAAGCAGCCTGGACAATGCTTATTCTCAGAACCTATGATTACGATTCCTTGAAGGCAGAGAAGTCTCGCTTTGATGAGGCCTACCCTAATTCACAATTCACTTCTTGGTTACTTCTAAATCAATGTGCAGCTTACCTGATGTCGCAATCCATCCTTGATCCGGCTTCCCACATTCTCCCTGAGCTAGATTCGCTTTTGGAACTTCGAGGCCAAGTAAATCCTAGAGCTGTAGATGTGCTGAGATGGAAAGGCGAAATTCAGTTGCTAACAGAGGAAGGACTAAAGGCACGGCAATGAAACGGGTTATCCTGCCCATCCTGATCCTTTTCGTCATTCTTCCCGCCCAGGGGGCGGAGCGGGACGGTGACCATCGGGAGCCGTGGACGGTGGGGGTGGCGCTTTCAGGTGGGGCCGCGCTGGGGCTGGCGCATGTGGGGATTCTCAAGGTCTTTGAAGAAGAAGGCATACCCATCTCCTATATCTCAGGCACCAGCATGGGTTCGATCGTTGCCGGCATGTACGCAGCAGGCTACACCCCTTACCAGATGGACAGCATCCTCACGACCGTGGACTGGAATGCCCTCTTCTCAGACCGTATCCCTGAGGACCGCATGACGCTTGCCCGGCGCGAGGAGGGGCACCGCAACATCGTGGAGATAAGCCACCGCTGGTTCGTCCCATATATCCCTTCAGGCGTGGTCTCGCTTCAGAACGTTGAGATATTTTTGACCGAGCTTCTTGCCGAGGCCGCCTACGACGCGAACTACAACTTCGACAGCCTGGCCATGCCGTTCCGCTGCGTGGCCGCGGACGTTACCTCGGGCGAGAAGGTGGTGTTCAAAGAAGGGAGCATGGTGGATGCGATACGTGCCTCGATCGCCATCCCCGGGGTATTCTCTCCGGCCAGAGTGAAGGGTCGCGATCTCATCGACGGCGGCACGGTCATGAACCTGCCGGTTGAGCCTCTTTTGGAGTTCGAGCCTGACTTCATCATCGCCTCTGACGTGATTCGCTGGACACCCGAGGCGCGCAACATCATCGACGTGGTTACCCGCACCATGGCCATCGTGACCGAGCAGAACCGCCGCGAGCAGCGCAAACTGGCATCGGTAGTCCTCTATCCGAACGTGGACCGTTTCCTTCCCTCGGACTTCGCGCGCGCCAGGGAGCTCGTGGCCGCAGGCGAGGCAACGGCACGCGTGGCCATGCCTGCTATAAAACAGCGTCTTTCGGATCACCCGCTGGCGCTCATTCGTAACCCCTATCATTCCTGCCCCAAGCCCTTGATAAATCGGGTCCGCATCGAGGGGCTGCGGGTAACGCGGGAGGTTTTCGTTCGCCGGCACATAGCCATCCGTCCAGGGGACAGCCTTGACTTCAAGATGCTGGTTGCAGACCTCGAACGTCTACGTGAGACGGGCCTGTTCCGCCATGTAAGTCATCGTCTTGATTTTGCCGATTCCTCGGTGGATGTGATCTTTACAGTCCAGGAGAAAGACTACGGCCTGTATGGAATGAGCCTCTATTACGACAACCTGCGCGGTTTTGCCGTGAGATTTGAGGTTGCGCAGGGGAACCTTTTGGGCACCGGTGCGCGGGTGGGGTTCAGCACGATTCTGGGAGAGCCTCAGGACTGGCGAGTCGGACTTACCGGGGCACGTTTCTTTGCATTGCCCTTCACCTACAGGATCCAGGGTTACCGCAACGTTACCCGTCACTCGTTCTACGATCAGGGGTACTGGCTTTTTGACTATATTACGTGGACGTGGGGGGCTGAGGCCGAGTTCGGTTATTCCCTGGGGCGCACCGGTTACTTCACGATTGGATACGCTCACCGTAGCCACTATCACCAACTATCCTCGATCGTGGGTGACGTGCAGAGGGAGGAGGTTGTAACCGGCCCGACCCTGCAAGTTCGGGTTTCAACGCTTGACGATCTGAGCTTCCCCAACCGGGGATTCGATCTTGCGTTTTCATCAAAACTTGGCCTTCTCAACGAGACCTCCACTGAGGGTTTCTTCAAGGGCGAAGTTAAGGCCGGGCGTTATTTTCAGTTCGGGGATCGGGTAGTTCTGGGGACTCGGTTGGCCTACGGAGCGGGGTTTGACACCCTGCCGCGGGCAGAGTTCTTCAGGCTCGGCGGAGCCGATCTTTTAGGGGCGCGTGAGGAAGAGTTTGAGGTCGAGGAGTACCTGAGTGCACGTGTAGTTTTGGCCTACAGGCTCTTCGATCTCCTGGGGAACAGACGCTATCCATTCAGGGTCGAGTTGATTACCGATATCGCGGCCTTCAATTCCTTCTTCAGGGGTGAGGGGGTTATGGAGGCCACGTTCATGGGCGCCGGATTAGGGATAGGTACCCGTACCCCCATAGGTCCGGTAAGGGCCTGGCTTGGGCTTTCATCAACCCGCAAGGTCAGCTTCAGGGTAGCGGTGGGTGTGGAGCCCAGCGAACGGATATAAGATAGGAGTTCTTTTCTACCTTTACGCAAGCCTTTGCGTTTTAGTTTCCTCTGGACAGCATTTTATTCTCGGTAGATTGTACCGAAGAAAACGCAGGCCGGCCCCATGGCCGGCCTTGGATAGATTGGCAATTAAAATTCTACTTTTTCTTTGAAGAAGCGGTTTTCTTCTTTGAGACAGGCTTCTTTTTCGCGGCATGCGAGGGTTTGCCCTCGTGTTCTGCCACCTTTTTCTCAAGCTGTGCGATGCGGCGCTTCAGTGCGTCGATGTCCTTCATTCTAACAACGCCGGTCTTGATCAGACCTTTCTTAACGCCTTCGTCGATCTTTTTTGCGATCTCCTTGCGGGTGCGGTCGGCGTCGGAGAGAAGTTTTGCGGCAAGTTTTTTGCCCTGAGCGGCAGAGATCTCGCCCCTCTTGACAAGCCTTTCTATGCCTTGTTCTATCTTTTCCTTGGTTGCGGTGACGGTTCCCAATCCCAGGAATGCAACCTTCTTAAGGAACTCTTCCATTACTCCTCCGAGTTTGGGTTTAGGGGCAATTGTAGTGTTATTTATCGCCGATGCAAGCAGAAGAAAAAGAAACGGGCGCTCACGCCCGTTTCTTTAAATCCCTGATGGATCAGAATCCGGTCTTCGACTGCATCTCCGAGATGCCTTGGATCTTGGCAATGTATTGAAAGTCAACGCTTAATTTGACAATCCCGACGCCTTCGGCGCGCCATTGGGTTGCAGCCGAATCCACATCGGCATCAGGGAGATTGATCTGGATTATGAGGCAGTTGAATGTTCCTGCAGGTACTTTGGCCTCGCCCTGACCGATTACCTTGAAGTGGGCCGGGTATTCAGTGGGAACGTTTGGGATCTCTATGGGCAAGGCAAGGTTTCCATCCCACTCGACACCCACGGCAAGGTTCTGAGGCTCGACCATGCTCGGTTTGTCTGCATCTTTCGTGGTGTAAAGGTATACCGAGTCATCAGTTACGTAATAGTAGTTGCGTGAGATGATGAGTCCTGTCCCGCTGCCTGAGGTGTCGGTTGAAACCTCAACCGGCCAGACCAGCTTGCCATCCTCACGCTTCTCCCACGGTTTCACGGCGTTGGTGGTAGAGGAACTGTTTGTGCCGGAGCCTATCAACGGGACACTCCACGAGTATTCCTCGATGGTCGTCCACTGATTGCCTTCGGCCAGGGGCCAGAAACGGGCAGGGATAGGTTCTTCTTCCTTCTTGCAGGAGAAAAGCATTATGACTGCAAATCCTGCCGCAAGCAGTAACTGCTTCTTCATAGTTATCCTCCTTGGGTTGATTATTCCCCTCATGATTGAAGGATAGGGGAAGTTGCGCGCTTGTCAACCTATTTGCACCCCACGAAGTCGCTGCGCCGGCTTGCGCCGTCGCGGGGGACCCAGATTTAATCCTCCACTTTCCCTGCGGGAAAAGGATCGGAAGATTACATAAGGCCAGCCGTTATCCTTAACTGCGATCTTTTACCCTAAAGGGCACAAGTGTCCGGAGGACAAAAGGAGTATGTTCCCGGGGTCCCCAACCAAATACAAAGTGTTTGGTTGGGGTAAACTTGACAACCGCGTTTTTATCGCTAAAGTCAGAGTCAAGGAATAAGGAGGATTAACTACTATGAAGGTTTACCGCGCATCACTTGCCGCGCTCCTCGTGGCGTGCGTTTTTGTGGCCTGCGAGAAGGCCAAGTATACCGAGCCCGTCTGGAAGGTAGGAGACTGGGCTTCCTACGAAGTCACCGGCGGAAGTCTGGTAAGCTACACCCTGCGCTATGCCATCACCGGCGTTGACACCGTTAAGGGCGAGCCCTACTACTGGTTTGAGATGATAGGTTCGAGAGGCGAAAGCAAATTCATCTACAAGATGCTTGTTCCCTACGGTTACCGCGGCGTTGCCGAGCGGATGATCACCAAGGTTGCAGATCAGCTCATCGAGATGCCTCAGAGCGGGGGGCTGGCTGAGGAACCGCCCGGGGAGAACCGACCTTACCTGTATCTCGTCGGTGAGGTCAACGCTGGCAAGATCGGCGAGGAGAAGATTACCGTTCCTGCCGGCAAGTTCTTAACCATTCACTCGCGAGTTAATGACATCAGACATAGTACAATTGGATCATTGGTAGGCGACACAATAGTTGAGAAACTGGTGAGCGACACCACCGAAGTTGAGGTGTGGGTAAACGATAACATACCTGTGTTGGGAATCGTAGCGCTGAAATCCCCTCGGGAAGAGATGAGGCTTGTATCTACCGGACACGACGCAACAACTGCAATTACTGAGGAAATCCTCCCGGCAGGGCCTATAGAGTTCGAATAATGGGCGATAGAGGAGTCGAACCTCTGACCTCTGGTATGTGAGACCAGCGCTCTAACCAACTGAGCTAATCGCCCGGAGAAAGGAAGTATATGGAAGAGATGCAAGAAGTCAAATTCCCTCAGGAGTCGGTGAGTGAGGCGTTGAGGCGGGAGTTGGACGCTTTGAAGGCGGAGTATCCTGAGATCACCTCTGCCGCCGTCGTCTCCTCTGACGGGCTCCTTATGGCCGTTCGTCCCGAGGGCTCTGCCGACGAGCGGCTGGCGGCGATGAGTGCGTTTCTCTTGAACTCCGCACGTAAAACCGGTGACGGCATGGGCTGGTCCGGACTCGGCTATCTCCTTGTTAACCACCCCGAAGGCTATCTCCTGGTGGCCGAGGCAGGAAAGGCTACGATCACCCTTACCACCTCACCCAGGGCCAAGTTGGGGCTCTTGCTTTACGATATCAAGGAGGCGGCGAAAAGGGTCAAGCAAAAGCTTGAAGGCGACTAGGCACCAGGTTCAGGGCCATCGGCTTCTCTCAAACCAGGGCGTGATGTTTATAAGCTTGCGGGCACAAAAAGGTGAGGCATGAGCAAGTTGCGTTTGATTAACACGTTATTCTTCACCGGTTTTCTTCTGCTAACAATGGGTTGTAAACGCAAACCGCAGGATGTTGGCTCAACCGAGGAGCCTGTGGATACGACAAAACTCAGTGCGCTTGCCCCGGAGGTTTCAGCGCATCTTGCGGAAAAGGCAATCGTTGCGGATCAGCTTGTTTTCGAGGTTCCCTCCCCTGATTCAAGATACATCGCCCTTGGCCTTGACTCCACGGTTCGTTTCGGACCGGGCGACGAGATGTGGTCCGATGAGCTGCCATCGAATTGGTACGGGGTGCGCAACCGCAATATCCTGTTTCTTTACGATCCCTCGGCAGATACCCTGCATAAGCTGGCTGAATGCGAGGAGGTTGTGAACCTTTACGATAGAGAAACCTCCCAGCCGGTTCAACCTGAACGTAAGGACAAATTGGGGGCGGTCATGTGGTCTCCTGACGGTAAAAACCTGCTTCTGCTCAAGGACCGCATCTCAGACGGGGTAAGCGACCAGGATGTGCTGATCTTTAGTCTGGGGGAGGAGGAGCCGGGTTTTTTGGATCTTTTCGGGGTCTGGCGCCAGCTCATGAAGACCTACCCAGGGACGAAAGGGACCAGGGTGGAGGAGATCGGCTGGGCTACCGAGGCTACGATCAGGATCGTCCTCTCAATGAGAGGGATGCCTTCGGCCCGACACGAGTTTATCTTCGATGCCCAAAACGGCAATGTTCTTTCTGCAAAGAAGATAAACTCAACCTGATCATCATTTGCGTAGAACAATTCGTGTCCAGGGTCAAAACATCGTCACCAGGTATGATGGGGTTGAGGTGGTCGAGAGAACGACTGGCAAGAGTATGAACTCATCATCGAGTTGATTGTAACCCAGGGATTAATCCGTAGGGGCACGGCATACCCTATGAAATGCTACGCATCTCAAGGGGCACACTGTGCCGTGCCCCTACTACTACCCTCTACCTTGGCAACCATCTCTTGCGCACGAACTAACATCCCTTGACATTCAGGCTTTTCAGCTTATCTTAAGGTTAATATGATCTTAGAGCTAGTTTCAGACTAGGAGTTTTTGTGAGCGATTATATAGACAGTCTTCAGGCGCGGCTTGCAGCCCAGCGATTGAGCCCTCTCCAGGCACGCGATGGAATACTTGAAAGCTACGTCGTTACCAATCACAAGGCCGCAAAGGCAGGCCTTGGCGATGTGGCGATAGATGCCGAGGATGAGGAGGTTCTTGAAAAGGTCCGCAGGATGATGAACGATCTCTTTGCCGAACGTGGTGGCGATTTCCAGGCTCCCTCGATCAGCGAGTTGCGCAGCATCAGACACACGATGGATCTCAAGCTCCGCTTTACCGAGTTGCCACCTGAGATAAACGAAACGCACGATATGGTCTGTGAGATTCTTCTGGAGAAGGCCGGCGAGTCGGTATTTGAAGTGGAAGGTCCTGAAGCGGCACCAGCCCAAGCCGAGGATCTTACCGAGGCTGCTGCTCCGGCTGGAGTCGAGAGTGCAGAGGTGTCTTTCACCGATGCGCTGACCCAGGAGATTGCCGCGACTCTGGACGAGAAGGCTGGCGATGCGATCACGGAAAGCCCGTTCGAGGCCACACTGCGGCAGCGCCTGGCGCTCGACAGGCTTAGTCCCGAGGATGCGCGTGACGGGATTATAGAGTGCTTCGTTGCAACCCATCGTAAGAGCCTTGCCCCGGAAGGCGCGGGGACCGAGTCCGCCGCAGCGCTTCAGGGAAGGTTTGAGACCCGCATAAGGGGAATGATGCGGGAGTTCTTTGCCTCGCAAGGTGCTTCGTTCGATGAACCTCGGATAGAGTTATTGGAGAAGGCGAAATCCTACCTTGAGCAAAGACTTGGGATTCAGGGCTTGCCTGGCGGCATTCTGGCCGAGCACAACAAGATATGCGCCGAGTTGATTTCTAAAGGCCGCAGGTTCCTTGAAGGCGTGGTAGTGGAGATTCCAACCGCTGAGGTCGCTGCAGCCGAAAAGCCTAGAGATATCGAACCCGAGGTCAAACCTGCAGAGGTCGTGGTTGGTGAACCTGAAGAAAGGATACTCAAAGAACCCACAGCACTTCCGGTTGAAGAGATCATCGCGCGTCTGAGAGACGAGCTTCGTGAGCTGGTCAGACAGGAGGTGAGCCAGACCCTTTCTTTGAGCCCTAAGCCTTCTTTTCCACTTAAACCGCCTTCAGGCATTGCTGCCCACGTTGCGGGCCGCACTATCTTTCTTGCCTGGTTCGATCAGCCGGATCAGCCATCCTACCACGTATATAAACGTGAAGGCAGCCAGTGGGCACGTCTTACAGCCGCACCTCTTGGCAGGTCGTCTTTTCGTCTAGAGAGCGCAAATCCAGGCGAGTTTGTCTTTGCGGTCTCAACCGTTTCTGCCGACGGCTCCGAGAGCGAACTCAGCACGCAGGTTCAGGTTCGCGTATAGATCTTTGTGTCAGCGTAACATCCAATGTTTTGATGTGCAGAGACGTTTTGATGCAGGCCAGAGGTGGTGTGGAGTTTTTCTTGCTTGTACAGCTCTAGCGAGGCTGTCTATGGTCAACACATCGTTACCGGGTAGTAGTGGGTTGAGTTCGTCGAGTAGAACGACTTGGACATGAGCATTGCAAATTGAAAATTCCAAAATGCTCCGAAGGGCGACGGCTACGGAGCAAATATCAAATTGAAGATGCAGTTTGAATCCAACGAGTCGCTCGTATACATAGGCAGGTGAGGCTGTTGTCCATCTTTCAATCCCCCCTCGGTGCCTTTGGTGCCACACCCTTCACCCTGGTAACTATCTCTTGGCGCACGAACCAGGTGCGGTTGACAAATGTCCCTGCCAAGGTAGAATACGGAGATTAATGGAGGAAGAAGAAAGATGACGTTAGAGAAAGAACGAAAACGTGAACTGATAGAGAAGTTCCAGCACCATAAGTCGGACACGGGTTCATCCGATGTGCAGGTGGCGATCCTTACCAAGCGAATCGAGCTTCTTTCCGAGCATCTTAAGCAGCACTATAAGGATCATCACTCCCGCCGCGGGCTGATCAAAATGGTCAACCTGCGCCGCAAGCACCTCAACTACCTTTACAAGAGGGATCGGGATACCTACTACGCCCTTGTAAAGAAGCTCGGGCTGCGCGGTTAGAGATGGAACGAGTAGAGGCCGATATAGGCGGACGGCGGCTTTTAATTGAGGCCGGCGATCTGGCCAAGCAGGCCAGCGGAGCGGTACGCATCCAGTACGGCGACACCGTTTTACTTTTGACCGCATGTTACAAGGAGGAGCAGGCACAGAGTTTCGGGTTCCTGCCCTTGACCGTTGACTACCGCGAGTACTACTCCGCGGCGGGCAAGATCCCAGGCGGGTTTTTCAAGCGCGAAGGGCGTCCGCGCGAGCGCGAGATTCTCATCAGCCGGATGATAGATAGACCCATCCGGCCGCTTTTCCCCGCCGATTTCAACCATGAGATTCAAATCATAGGGTTCCTTCTCTCACACGACGGCCAGAACCAGCCTGATCCCATGGCGATTACTGGAGCCTCCGCCGCACTTATGCTTTCGGAGCTTCCCTTTGACGGACCTATCGCCGCGGTGCGTATAGGACGCAAAGACGGCGAGTTCATAGTTAACCCTACCATTGCCCAGTTGGACGAGTGCGATTTCAACATGCTCGTGGTTTCAAACGGTTCAACGATCAACATAACCGAGTGCGAGGCGAACGAGGTCCATAACGAGACGGTTGTGGAGGCGATGCGCAAGGGGATCGAGCTTTGCAAGCCACTGATCCAGATGCAGCGCGAGCTTGCCGCAAAGGCGGGCAAACCAAAGAAGGACTTTGAAGATGAAGGCGCGCCGGCTGAGATCACAGAGAGGGTTAAATCTTTAGCGTCTGCAAAGCTCCCTGTCTGTGATGATATTCGCGAGAAGCAGGAACGCTCCCGCGCCCACAAGGAGCTCGGGGAGGAGATACTGGAAGCGCTTGCAGAGGAGTTTCCGGACTCAGAGCGGATAATCCTTGCGGTGCTGGACAAGCTTATCGAGCGTGACGTGCGCGATCGAGTACTTGCAGGTAAGCGGCTTGATGGCCGAGGTATGGATGAAGTCCGACCCGTCTCTTGCGAGGTGGGGGTTCTTCCGCGTACCCACGGCTCCGCACTGTTTACACGCGGTCAAACCCAGGCTTTGGCGGCGGTTACCCTGGGCACCAAGAGCGATGAGCAGCGGGTTGACGATGTGGAGGGGGACGCGTGGAAGTCGTTCATGCTGCATTACGATTTTCCTCCCTTCTCGGTAGGCGAGGTTCGCTTCCTGCGCGGTCCTGGCAGGCGCGAGATAGGTCACGGTGCTCTGGCTGAAAAGTCGGTCAGGGTGCTTGCCCCCAAGGAAGAGGAGTTCCCATACACCATCCGCATCAACTCTCATATCCTTGAAAGCAACGGCTCGAGCTCGATGGCCTCGGTGTGCGGCGCGTCGCTTGCCCTTTTCGATGCAGGGATCCCCATGCGCAAGGCCGTTGCAGGCATCGCAATGGGACTCGTCCTCGAATCCACAGGCTACGTGATCCTTACGGACATCCTCGGAGACGAGGATCACTACGGAGACATGGACTTCAAGGTGGCCGGAACCCGTGACGGCATCACCGGCATCCAGCTCGACCTCAAGCTTACAGGCGTCTCCGTCGACATCCTTGCTGAGGCGATCGAAAAGGCCACCACGGCCCGGATGCATATCCTGGACGTTATGGATAAGACTATCTCTGCTTCCCGCAGCGAGCTCAGCGAGTTCGCCCCTCGGATCGCAACGCTCGTGATCCCGCACGACAAGATAGGCGAGGTTATAGGTCCGGGAGGCAAGGTGATTCGCAAGATCACCGAGGAGACCGACACAACCATAGACATAGACGACGAGACCTCGACCGTAATCATAGCGGGGCACAAGCTTGAAGGGGTCAAGGCCGCACTCGAACAGGTTAAGGAAATTATCCGAGAGGTAGAGGTCGGTCAGATATACGAAGGCACGGTTGTTCGCATCACCAACTTCGGCGCTTTCGTAGAGCTCTTCCGCGGCAAGGACGGCCTGGTTCACATCTCCAACCTTGCGCCGCATCGTGTGGAACGAGTGGAGGACGTGGTTAAGATGGGCGATAAAATAAAGGTTCGAGTCAAGGGGATTGACGAGCAGGGCAGGGTGGATCTGACGACTAATCTTGACCCAACGAAGGATCGGCCTCGAAGCTCCCGGGACAGGGGCGGTTCCCGCGGGGGAGAAAGACGTGATGACCGGCGAAGCCATCCGAGAAAGCCTGATTCCGAGCGGCCTCCGCGTCGTCACTGAGCGAATCCCCGGCTTCCACTCGGTGGCATTGGGGGTTTTCTTCAGGCAAGGCTCGCGTGACGAGGATGCAAAGACCAACGGCACAAGTCACCTTATCGAGCATATGCTCTTTAAGGGGACCTCGAAGCGTTCCTCCAAGGAAATCCTTGCCGCTATCGAGCGACTCGGCGGAATAAGCGACGGGTTTACCGCGAAGGAGATCACCGGTATAACCGTTCGCTGCCTTGCCGACTCGATGAAGCCGCTTTTGAAACTCCTGTTTGAGATGCTCGGCTCCTCCGTCTTCGACGCCGGGGAGCTGCGCAAGGAGAAGCGGGTTATCTACGAGGAGATGCGCTCGGTAGAAGAAGACCCTCAGGATACGGTCTTCGACCGCTTCTTTGAGGCCTGTTTTGCCCCGCACCCTCTTGGGTATCCTGTGATCGGCAGGCGCAAAATCCTTTCTGGTATCGGCAGGGAACGTCTTATGGAGGTCTATCGAAAGAAATATACGCTGGCCGATTCTATCCTCGTGGCGGTTGGCGACGTTGAGGAGAATGAGTTGATCGAGCTTCTGCCCCGAGGCAGTAGGCTTGCCCGCGGCGAGCGCAAACCACGTCCCCAGCCCGCGGAGAAATCCGCACCACTAAGTATGGTTCATACCCGCAAGGATCTCACCCAGGTACATGCGGTCATGGGTACGCAAACGGTGGGAACCAACTCGGATGAACGCTTTCCACTCGCCCTGCTTGCCACTCTTCTGGGAGGCGGGATGAGCTCGCGGCTCTTTTCACTCCTGCGGGAAGACAAAGGTCTTGTCTACACCGTCTCATCGTTCCTTGAGCTTTTCGAGGACTGCGGGATTGCCGGATTATACTTTATCACCGGGAAAAGCAAGCTTGGCAGGGTGTTCCGGGCCGTGGAGCAGGAACTTTCGCGCCTTAAGAGGAAGGGGCTGAATAAGGGCGAGCTCGATGTGGCCAAGACCCTTACTAAGAGTTCGCTGCTTTTGAGCATGGAGAGTCTCTCCCACCGTATGATGCGGTTGGGGCACTGGAAGCTTTCAGCGCAGCGCTTCCGCACCATCACCGAGACCCTTGAGGCCTTCGAGAAGGTTACAGAGGACGAGGTGCTGGATGTGGCGCGCAGGCTTTTTGATTCAAAGCCCTTTCATACGAGTTTTGTCGGCCCGATTACGGAACGCGACACCAATCCTCTAACCAGGAGGTAAGATGGATGTATCACGCAGGGGCGTTATGATGCCTGCTTCTCCGATCCGCAAGCTCGCCCCTTTGGCGGATGAGGCAAAGAAAGCCGGCATCAAGATTTACCACTTAAACATCGGGCAGCCGGACATCCCTACGCCGAAAGAGTTCTTCGAGGCGGTGCACAGGTTCACCGAGCCGGTATTGGCCTACGGACCCTCAGGCGGCATCGTCCAGCTGCGCCTGGCTGTGGTTGACTACCTTGCAAGCTGCGGGATCGATATAGACCTCGACGAGGTGTGGATCACCACCGGCGGCTCCGAGGCGGTGCTTTTCGCCTTCTGGGCCACCACCGATCCGGACGATGAGGTCATCGTGTTCGAGCCTTTCTACACGAACTACAACGGCTTTGCGGCAGCCGCTGGGGTCAGGTTGGTCCCGATAAAGCTCTCGGTAGAGCAGGGCTTCCGGTTACCCACTCAGAAGGAGATCGAAAAACACATCAGCAGAAAGACCAAGACCATCCTCATATGTACCCCTAACAACCCAACCGGCACCGTCCTTACAAAGGAAGAGATGTTCGTTCTTGCAAAGATTGCCAAGAAAAACAACCTCTACCTTATCTCTGACGAGGTCTACCGTGAGTTTATCTACGATGGCCGCGAGCATACCTCTGCTTTGACCCTGCCCGGTGTAGAGGACAGGGTGATAGTTACAGATTCCATATCCAAGCGTTTCTCTGCATGCGGTGCCCGGATTGGTTTTGTGGTAAGCCGCAACCGCGAGCTCATGGGTGCGATGCTCAAGTTCGCCCAGGCGAGGCTCTGCCCACCTACGGTGGAGCAGTACGGGGCTGTCGCCTGCTTTCGCAACATGCACCGGTTTATGAAGCCGATGATCGCCGAATACGACAGCAGACGCAAGGCGCTTATCGAAGAGCTCTCAGCTATCCCTGGTGTTGTAGCCCCTACACCTGAGGGTGCCTTTTATACCGTGGTTCGTCTGCCTGTGGACGATACGGAAAGGTTCGCGGCCTGGCTTTTGACCGATTTCTCCAAGGATAAAAAGACGGTCATGGTCGCTCCGGCAGAGGGTTTCTACGCCTCGCCAGACGCGGGCCGCAACGAGGTGCGTATCGCGTACGTTCTAAAAGAAGCCGCCCTGCGCGATGCAATAGCGCTCCTGGCCCAGGCCCTAAAAGACTACCCTTCCTAGAAGGGTCATTCCGATTGAGGGTTCTAGAGGTCAGTGAACACTATTTCCCCCATGTGGGGGGGGTAAGTGAACACGTGTACTGCCTCTCAAGGGAGCTTATAAGAAAAGGACACGAGGTAGAGGTACTTACATCGCGTATCCCAGGCAAAGTACCTGAGGATGTCCCTTCGGTGCGTATAGGCAGGGGGATGAGTCTTCCTATCAATAAAAGCTTCTCCCGCATCACGCTGGGCGTCGGCATATGGTCACGTATTAACCACTTGCTCCGACGCAAACGTTACGACGTAATCCACGTGCACGGCTCTTTGGCCCCCATGCTTCCCATGGCGGTGCTGCACTACTCCCGCAACGACAAACCCAGAACCATCGTGGTGGGAACCTTCCACGCCGGGCACGATCCGTCCTCTCTTTATCGGGTCTTCAAGCAGCCCCTTCACAGACAGTTTTTCCGCTACTACGACGGTCTCATCGCGGTCTCTCCCGTAGCCGAGGAGACCATGTCCTGCTTCTTCCCCGGGGATTATAGGATCATCCCCAACGGGGTGGACACCGACGTTTTCTCGCCCGGCAGAAGTGCTCTCGCAGACGAGCTCCCGCCTTCCTCACTCAAACTCCTCTTCATGGGCCGGTTTGAGCCCAAGAAAGGGCTAAGACATTTGCTTGGGGCGATGCCGATAATCAAACGCCTGATCCCTGACGTAAAACTCGTGGTGGTTGGCGGAGGGCCGATGAAACCCTACTACAACCGATTCATCGTTCCCCAGGTTGCAGATTCGATCTGCTTCGCAGGAGAGGTCACGGGAGTCGGAAGGGCGGACTACTACCGCTGGTGCGATCTGTCCATAGTCCCCTCTATCGGTGCGGAGAGCTTCGGCATAACGTTGCTTGAGGCGATGGGTTGCGCTAAGCCGGTGGTAGCGACCTACATCCCGGCGTTCCGATACGTGATGAGCGAGAAGGAGGGAATATTTGTCAAGCCCCGCGATCACGCAGACCTTGCCAGAGGGATACTGGAGCTGGCAAGGAGGCGAAAGGATTGGAAGAGGGTAGGAAAAGCGGGGCGCAGGAAGGCTCTTGGTTACTCCTGGAAGCGGATTGCCGGTATGGTAGAAGACTACTACCAGGAGGTGCGTATCCGTAGAGGGATTGTGAAAAAAGACAGTCAGGTTCCGATAGTGCGATCTTTTGTCCGCGGGGACCCAAGGTTTGAAGGACAAAAGGAGCATAGGGTTGTTTACCATACTTGAGTTTCACAACATCTCCAGCCGAGGAATAGTCTGGACAAATGTGCCTGCCAAGAGGTTTAGAGAGGTTCTTGATCTCCTCCAGGCCGAGACCCGCATAGTCGCACCCGGAGACCTGGAACGCTACCTTAACTCCCGGAACAACAGCGAACGACCTCACGTGATGCTTTCCTTCGACGATGGGTATGAGGAGGTTTACTCTCAAGCCTATCCAATAATGAAGGAACGCGGGCTGGCCGGGATGGTTTCGATAGTTGCAGGTTACGTGGGGAAGCGAAACCTGTGGGATATCATGGGAGGCGGTCTTGATCATCTTGGATGGTCTCAGATCGAGGAGCTCCTTGGTGAGGGTTGGAGCATCTGCTCGCACACGATGACCCATCCTGACCTGAAACGCTGCACCGAAGATCGTCTTATCTGGGAGCTTGAAGCCTCCAAGCGGCTGCTGGAGGACCAGCTGGGGTTGGAGATCCCTGCGGTGGCCTATCCCTTCGGCCGCTTCAACTCGCGGGTGCTTGCCGCGGCCCGCCGTGCAGGCTACAGAATCGGCTTTACCGTGGGCGCAGAACCGTGGTACGGATCGCGAGGGCCGCTCGTTACTATCCGGGTCCCGGTCTATCAGATCGATTCCGACTCGCTCATCCTGGCAAAGGTAGCACCCGACGGATTCCTAAAGCACCTCGACGCATTCAAGAACCGCTTCTTCAACCGTCTCTCTCTCTTGACAAGCTTTGCACATCGCCACCGCTTCAAGGGGATACCGCACCGGTTCTGAGCGGGTTAGCCGATTGACAATCACATAAAATCATGGCTCCCCCATAAGTCCTGTGGCGATAACAACATGATAAAGGACACATGCGCGCCGCAACAAGCTTGCTTGCCATATCAGCCTGATTTACCCTCGTAGGGGTGGAAGTTTGGGGTAGTCGAACAGGTTTGCAACACTTGGGATGGTTTTCCGTCTTCTTCATTATAAACCAAGGAGGTTTTATGCCTAAGCTTGGACTTATTTCATTCGGGTTAGGGCTTGTTGCTTTCATATTCTTCTTCATAGGCCCTAAGCAGTTGACGGCTCAAGATGTTCCCATACTGTGGTACATAGCCGGCTGGCTTGCCTGGGCCGCCTCGCTTGTCGGCGTGCTCATAGGTGTAGAGAGCCTGCGTCAGGAGAAGGGCAAGAGCATTATCTGGTCTGTAGCCGGGCTCATACTGGGCGGTCTGGCGCTTCTCATGCTTCTTACCTGGCTTTCCTGCGCCGAGATCTATACGCCACCTCCCGTGCCTATGCCTTAGGACCGGTATAATTTATATTAGGGAGGGGTGGCAGTCAAACTTTCCCCTTTCTTCCCTTTTGGTTTCAGGTGAACATCTAATCCCTAGCTATGATAAAAAAGACCCCGGCCTGAGGTTGTGCCAGACCGGGATTAAATGACCACGCTTATACGTGCTTACTCTAGGTTTGAGTGTTGAGTGCATGGAACCCCGGCGAGATCACAGGTATGTGGGGCATCAACCTGTAATAAAAAGGCAATGCTCCGCTTGACAGAGCGAGCAATCATCAATAAACTACGCTATGAAACGTGCAATAATACTTCTCCCAATAGCAGCTCTCCTGATCTTCTCGGCGTGCGGGGACAAGGGCAAGAAAGAGTCCCCCAAGTTCGTCTCTGACGGCGAGATGATAGAGATCCTCACGCCTGCGAAGGGTGACACATTCTCGTGGGTTCTGGTAACAGGTAAAGCAAGCGTGGCACAAGGGATGTTCCCTATCGAGCTTCACGGCGCGAACGCGGAAGTGCTTGACAGGCGCAGCGTTACCCTTCCTGGCAAGGCTCCGGATACCTTTGAGTTCGCGATGGGCATTCCGGTGAAAGAAGACGCCGTTCCCCAGAAGGCGCGCATAAGGGCATACTCACAGGCGGCAGAACAGGCCGGTTCACTGGATGCCGCGGTTGTTTCCTGCTACATTATTCCCGGTTCAGGTGCAGCTCACGGAACCATCCTGCGCTACTACGCTGCCTTGGACACCAACGGCTTCAAAACAGCCTACGACCTTCTGGCTCCCGGAGGCCAGGCTTATCCCAACCTCTACGGCGGCGAAGCTGCCTTCTCACCGCGTCCTAAGTTCAAGACATTTAAGACCTGGAAGAAGAAAGCAGAGCACCTGCGAGTTCTGAGCCTGCGTCCGGAGACGATGTACGATCTTCCTGCCGAGGGGCTCTTCTGCTACCGCGCTAAGGTCGAACATAAGGTAGGCGAAGAAGCCAAGGTCGAACAATACTACGTTTTCCTCAAGCGTCAGCCCGACGGCTTCTTTAAGATCTACAAACCGAGAAAGGACCCGCACAAGACCGACTGATAATCGCAGCTCATCAAAGGTGGAACTTGCGCGAGTAAACTCCTGATTGACTTGGCGTAGCGCTAAGTAGTATGGAATAAATCCGGCATCCAGGTGGTATTAGAGGATATAAAGATTATAAAGGAGGCGTGATGACCCGTAACACCCGTAACATTCACAACACCCGCAACACATCACCTGCGTCCCGCGTGATGCGACGTAAACTCTGGATAGTAGTCTTGCCGCTGGTGCTTATCGTCCTTTTGGGCTCTGACGCAGGCGACCCCGTGCCGCAGCAGATGCAGATCATCGAACCGGCCCCCCAGGTTGCATCCGGAGCAGGGGATCTTATCGACGATGGAATGGAAAGCCTGGAGCAGAGTCCCAAGCTTGACGTAAAAACATTTACCGCCAAAGACGGACGCAAGGGCTGGAAGGTGAAGCTTGAACGTGAGCTTCCTTTGCCCACGCCTGCTGTGGTTGCAGGCATCGTTTACATCGGTGGAGGATTCGGTTCTTACGAGTTCTACGCATTCGATGCTCGAACCGGCAAGCCTTTGTGGCTCTTTCACTGCGCAGACGACGGCCCGACCGCCGCGGTGGTCTCAAAGGGATATGTGACGTTCAACACCGAAAGCTGCATACTCTACGTTCTCGACGCGAAAACAGGCAAGAAGATATGGGGGCGCTGGCTTGGCGATCCCTTAATGAGCCAGCCCGCGATAATGAACGACCGCATCGTGATGGCCTACCCTGACCAGCGCGGGGGACATTCCTTGTCCTGCATGGGTCTGCGGGACGGCAGCCAGTACTGGACTCAGGCCATACCAGGCGAGGTGATTACAGCTCCGGTTATCGCCCAGGGCAAGGTCTACGCCACCACCCTTGAGGGTTCGGTGCACTGCTTCGATCTTGCCTCAGGCAAGAAGGTCTTTTCAAACCAGCAGCAGGCGACCTCAGCACCCTGGATATGGCAGAGCGAGATATACGTGAGCCTTAGAGAGGACTCCGAGCGGATCGTGGGCGGCGAGAGTAAAACGGTGCGCACCGAGGGCCAGGGACGTCTGACCAAGGCAGGTCTGCGTGACAACAAGACCCTCTGGGCCAAGCAGGAGGCAGAGTATCTTAACGTTGAGAGCGGTTCCAGATATGCATCCGAACAGGCAGCACTTGACGCCTCGGTGGGATTTACCTCGGCTCCATCGGCTGCCAAGCTCGAACAGAGCGAGGCCAACCTGGGCATCACCTCAGTGTCAGGCGTCTGGGCCTACCAGGGGTCAAGACCCACGTTAATCCACGGCGTCTCCTATTCCTTGATGGGCGATACCCTGAAGGCGCTGGACGCCGAATCCGGAGAGGTGCTGTGGAGACGGTACATAGAAATCAAAGACTCTCCCGGTGGGCGTCCCTTCACTCCTCCATCCTATGCCGCGGGTAAACTCTACGTCGGCGCGGTCTCGGGCGAGATCATCTGCCTTGACGCAAAGGACGGCTCCGAACTGTGGCGATTTGACTGCGGCGAACCGATCCGCTTTCAGCCCGCTGTTGCCGAGGGCCGTGTATACTGGGGAACGGATTACGGCACTATCTTTTGTCTTGATGCCAAAGACCGCCAAGCCTCGGGCTGGTTGATGTGGGGCGGAAACGCCCAGCATAACTTTATGCCAAACGAACGCTAGAGCGTCCGTTCGTGGACCCCGAACACACACCCCGCAAAACCGCGCCGCGTCTTTGCAAGAATTCTGAAAGGCGACGCTACGTAAGGCGAAGACATCGCAGTAAAGAATTATCCAGTATTAATCGGACTCACGCAGTTGCTGGTTTCAGCCCATGCAGGAACATGAACACCCCGGCGTCCTCGCAGGTTGCTTTGTTAAACGACGAACTGGAAAGCGCCCGCTGGGCGTATCCTGTGGATACGAAGTCGATCCACACCAGCCTAGCCATTACCCGGGCCAAGGTTCGTCCCAGGATGCCGAATCCCACGGTGCGGCAGAATTGCTTCATTTCCTCGTAGTTGAATCCCTTCTTGCCGTCTATAATGAACATCTCGCCGCCCGGCTTGAGAACCCGATAAAGCTCTGAAAACATTCGCCTGGGCTTGTCCCAGTGGTGAAAGGTAAAGGAGTTGATCACCAGGTCAAACGAATTGTCGGCGAAACTCAGGTTGTAAGCATCCTCCCGCTGGGCAACGACTCGACCCTGAAGGTTGTTTCCCTTGATGACCTTCTTGTTCAAATACACCATGTCGGGCGAGAGGTCGGTTGAGTAAACCGCCAGTCCGGGATGTATTTTTGCCAACGCCACTCCCAGGTAACCAGCCGCTGCACCCACGTCGAGAACCTTGCCCTGCGGATTGTCCACCGGGATCCATTTTGCAAACTGTTCGTAAACCTTGAGGAAGAAAACACGCGTATAAAAATCATACAAACGGGAGTGAGGGAAGCGGAAGATGGTGGGTTCCATTCTTATTGACATAGTACTTACTCCTTGCCAAGATCATTGTTTTCCTCCTTAACTCCTGCAAGTGTTAAAATATACGGTCTTTTGGAGATTTGTCAATTGGCAGGGTGGTATTGGCGCACAGACTTTTGGGGCTTGACATGAGGCGCTGTGGTTTTATACTTAGGTTATCTCTATTAAGGAGGTTGAGAACTTATGGTAAAAAGAATAACGATCGGGCTGGTTTTGTTGAGCGGACTTTGCTTTGGTGCGGGCAGACGTCCCGGAGCGGTGTTCCTCATGATCTGGCCCGGTTCACGCCCAACGGCCCTTGGGGGTGCATTCACGGCTATTGCGGACGACGCTTCGGCCGCTTACTACAATCCGGCAGGTTTAGGGTTCCAACAGAATATCATTATCTCTGGGACTCATGTCAACTGGTTGCCTGAGTTGGCCCCTGATATGTATTACGAGTACCTTGCTGTATCTGCTCCCTTTAGTAAGGTTGGTACCTTCGCCTTCAATGGGGTCTACCTTACCACCGGCGAGACGGTTGTTCAGAATGAGAGTGGGACGGTAATAGGTACCTATACAACCTTCGATTTCTCGCTGGGTTTGGCTTATGGGCGTGAGTTAACCCCCTACTTAGCTGTAGGGGGTGGGGTGAAGCTCGTATATTCATTCCTTGCCCCTGAATGGGTTCTGGAACGTTTGGGACTTGCTGCAGGAGGCAGTGCTCTTACTTGGGCTACTGATGCAGGGGTGCTTTACCGGCCATTCAAGAGATTGCAGCTTGGGACAGCCCTGCAAAACCTTGGCCCACCGATTTCGTTTTCCTCCAACTCGGATCCGGACCCACTTCCTCTGATGTTGCGCATGGGGGTGAGTTATAAGCCGCTCTCGGTGCTTTCTAAAGACACCACTAAGGAACAGTTCGAGATAGTAGGCTTGAGGTTAACCACAGACATCACCAAGGTGCTTATAGGGATGTTTGCCGTCGATCCGCCAGAAGTAGACTCCATGAGTCTCGGTCAGGAGTTGGGGTATGAGATAGGTGAGAGCTGGCGTAGCCTGGGTATGGAGGTTTCAGTTTACCGCGAGATCCTTACCCTGCGGGTTGGCTACTTCTTCGATAAGACCGGAGCTCGCGGAGGGTTCGTTCTTAAGGACGAAACTAACAGTACAGAACACGTAGGTTTGTTTCCCTTCCTCTTTGGGTCGCAAGAGGGGAAGCTGACGAAGGTAGGGGTTACCTTTGGGGCGGGTGTCAAGTATGCCGGCTTCCAGCTTGACGTCGGCATAGACGAGTTGATCTACGACTTCCCTACCGCAAACCGTAAATTCTCACTGACCTATACCTTCTAGCAATTTGGAAAGCCTTGCCCTTATAGGACTTCAGTGGGGTGACGAGGGCAAGGGCAAGGTGGTAGATTGGGTTTCGGCCCGCTTTGATCTGGCCCTGCGCTATCAGGGCGGGCCGAACGCCGGTCACACCGTATGGGTGGATGGGGAAAGGTGGGTGTTCCACCAGATGCCTGCCGGAATCCTCAATCCCAATATAAGGGTGGCTATCGCGGCAGGCTGTGTACTTCACCCTGAGACCTTGTTTGAGGAATGGGAACGTTTGGACGCCGGAGGTGTCGAGTACCGATCCCGAACCATCATAGACCCACGCGTTCATCTTATCCTTTCCTACCACAGACTCCTGGACAGGCTGCGTGACGAGGCACGCGGAAAGGCAAAGATAGGCGTGACCGGTAGGGGGATCGGTCCATGCTATCAGGAGAAGTATGCACGCTACGGGATCAGGGTAGGAGACCTCTTCTCCCCCAAGCTTTCTGATCGAATAGATGTTCTCCTTGGCTACGTGAATCCGATCCTTGAGAAGGTCTTCGATCAAGAACCGTTTGGGAGGCAGGGGATATTGGATGATCTTTTGGCCGTAAGGGATCGAATTCGTCCTTTTGTGGGTGATGCGGCCGAGGTGGTTGAGGAATATCTTGCTCAGGGCAAAAAAGTTCTCTTTGAGGGGGCACAAGGGTTCCTTCTCGATGTAGATCACGGCTCCTACCCATATGTTACCTCCTCTCACCCTGGAACCGGCGGCATCCCATCAGGGATAGGTATGTCACCCAAGTCGATAGGCAAGGTGATCGGTCTTACCAAGGCCTACGCTACCCGAGTAGGTGCAGGGCCGTTTCCTACCGAGGACGAAGGTGAGATGGGATGCAAGCTGCAGGAGTTGGGCAACGAGTTCGGCGCGGCCACCGGACGCAAGCGTCGTTGCGGGTGGCTCGATCTGCCGCTTCTGCGATACGCTATTCGCTCCAACGGCGTGGACGGCCTTGCCGTTACCAAGCTGGATGTCCTGGATGACTTTGATGTAATCAAGCTGTGTATCGGTTATCGCAGGGCTGATGGTAGTATAGCTAAGGAGATCACGCCCTGGGATGAGAACGCGGGTGAGCCTGTCTATGAGGAGATTGAAGGATGGCGAGTCCCGACCGATGGTGTGCGGTCGCTTGAGGAACTACCAGATCGTGCCCGTGCCTATCTTGAGCGTATCTCGCGCGAGTTGGATCTCCCGCTTTGGCTTATCTCAGTGGGTCATGATCGCAAAGCCACCATCGTTCTTCCCGACTTCCCATTTAAATGAGTGTCCGCAGACCGTGGCTTCTTTTACATATCTGCTGCGCGCCTGACGCCACCTCGGTCTTTGAACGACTGAAAGATCGCTTCGAGGTAATCGGTTTCTTCTACAACCCACAGATTGAGCCTCGTGAGGAGTACGAAAGGCGTCTGGCTGAGACCAAACGCGTGGCCGAGGAGATGGGATTTGAACTCATTGCCAGGGAATACGATTTAGATCTCTGGAAGGAGGCGACCTGTGGTCTGGAGGATGAACCTGAAAAGGGGAGACGATGCGAGGTATGTTATAGATTTCGATTGGAGGAGACGGCAAGGACGGCAGACAAGCGAGGGTTCGACTATTTTACCTCTACACTTTCAGTCAGTCCTCATAAATCCTTTGGTTGGCTTAAGACGATGGGAGAGGAACTAGCCGCCCGATACGGAGTCGAGTTCCTGGCCGAGGATTTCAAGAAACAGGAGGGGTTCAAGCGCAGCCTGGAGTGGTCAGAGAAACTCCACCTGTACCGCCAGGATTACTGCGGCTGCCTGCCTTCCCTAGAAAATCGCAAAAGGATTCTACAAGAACAAGAAGAATCCTATCAGCTCTTCGCAGATGAGCTGCGTGCCTGTAAACTTTGTGAGGATTTCCTTGATCCTGCGGTTATATTTGAAGGCGGAGCCAATCGGCCTTTGATGGTCATCGGCCAGGCGCCTGGGCGGCACGAGCTTGCCTCGCTCAGACCTTTCTCCGGCCCGGCGGGACGCAAGCTTTGGTCTTGGTTTGCCGATCTGGGTTACGAGGAAGATTACATCAGGGCAAACGCTTATATTACAGCAGTCGCCAAATGTTACCCCGGCCTTGGTCCGAGCGGTAAGGACGATGCACCACCCTCAACACAGCAGAAGAAGAACTGTTCTCCTTATCTTGAACAGGAGTTTTCTCACGCCAAACCCAAGCTACTCGTTCTTATCGGATCACTCGCAGCCAAGACAGTACTAGGTCGAGACGCCGGGATGAATCTGGTGGGAGAGAGGATCCATCGCCGTATCTGGAATCGCAAGGTCTCGGTGATCGTTTTGCCTCATCCTTCCGGCCTCAACCGCTGGCCGAACATGCCAGGGAACAAACCCAGGTTCGAGCGAGCGCTGGCTCTTCTGGGAGAAGAGCTTAAAAGATATCTGTGATACTAACTTAAAAGGTTAGTAAACAACTACCTTCCTTGTAGTTCTCCGCCCATCCGCTTCCATGCGCACCAGGTATACTCCCTGGGCAATCTTATGGCCTTTAGCATCGCAACCGTTCCAGTAGAGGGTGTGGGTGCCGGCGGTATAGGTCTTATCTGCCAGCGTCCGCAGATGACGACCGGTTACGTCGAACACCTCCAGCTTGACGCGGGTATGGCTCGGTACTGAGAAATGTATGTCGTATCCTTCAGTCTTGGACTGTACTGATAGAGTCTCAATGGGGGATAAGAACCCATCTTCCTTAACTGCGGTGGACGGTCCTTTGTAGCCCATACGAATCACCCGCCCGTCGGCAAGGTCGCCTCTATAGTAGATTCCCTTTTCGCCTGCCTGATCCTCAAAGCCCACTGCCGGGGGATCGTGAAAACTATCAGCGTCCCAGCCGTTGTTGGTGGTGTTGTACAGGAAGTGGATGAGATGATGACTCACTATTTCATTACCTGAAACCTCCAACAGCTCCTGGCCGCCCATCTGCAGAACCACCTCGAAAGTGTACCAGTTAGAGTTAGCATGACCCTGGGTCTGGTACCACTCAACTATCAGAGAGCGGGCATCGGTGTCGTACTTGTAGTACACACGGTTGTCGGTAGTAGGGTCAGGTGTCTGGGTAGGATCCATATCCTGCCAGAGCGGGGCGATAAGCGCGTTTGGATCGTCGGGGTTAGGGATAGGAGGGTCGGTAATCGGCGGATAGGGGAAGCCATTCTCCGCGGCCGGATCGAAGCTTACCCAGCCGTCCGAAGACAGATACAGACGCTTGCCGGGCACGTACCACTGCCCGTAGTACCAGAACGAGTCAACCATGGTGTACCTGAACGGCGCGCCGCCATATGGTGCAAACTTGCCTGCATCAGGATCGTTCCATATCGAATCGTAGCTCGGTAATGGGGGCAGTTGGGGTTCAGAAAACGGCGGGTCAGACTGATCGTCATACATGTAGTAATAGCCGGTTTCCTCGGTGGGTTCGGCAACCCAGGCAAAGGCCGGGGTCGCTAAAACCATCATTGAAACCAGCGATATAAGGATAATACTTGTAGTTCGCATCTCTTCTCCTTTTAGGAGATGTTTCCTTCCAAATTTCAGTATAGGCTATATTGAATTGTTGTCAAGAAAGCGGGAATTACTTATCCTTTGGTTTGGTCCGTTTTGATGGTGACTTACGCTTACGCTCTCTGATATTTTTCAACCGTTCCTGCAGTCGGGCCTCGAACCCCCTGTCGGTAGGCTTATAATAGACGTGTCCTTCAACCTTGGGTGGACGGTAGGTCTGGTCTGCAACCGCATCCTCAAAGGAGTGCGGATACTGATAGTCCTTGCCGTAGCCGAGGTGCTTCATAAGTCCGGTTGGCGCGTTCCGCAGATGTATGGGCACCGGTTCTGCCTGGGTCTCCTCGATGTCCTTTCGCGCCGCCTGGATGGCCTTTAATGTTGCGTTGGACTTGGGGGCAAGCGCCAGGTAGATGGCTGCTTCCACCAGATGGAACACGCACTCAGGATAGCCAACGAAGTGAATCGCGTCCTTGGCAGCGTTGGCAACGACAAGCGCCTGTGGGTCGGCAAGACCGATATCCTCACCTGCTAGAATAACCATCCTTCGCGCCAGATAGAGTGGATCCTCACCGGAATCGATCATCCGCATCAGCCAGTACACGGCGGCGTCCGCATCGGAGCCGCGCAGAGATTTGATAAAAGCCGAGATAAGGTTGTAGTGCTCCTCACCAGCCTTATCGTATAAGAGGAACTTGCGCTCCAGCACCGCCTCGGTGGTTTCCCTGGTAATGATTCTCTTACCTTCCTTGCCAGGTTCGGTCACCTGTGTTGCCGCTTCAATCGCATTCAGCGCCCTGCGTGCGTCGCCGTCGGAAATTTTGATGATGAATCGTAGTACCTCTTCATCCGCTTCCGGTTTCAGGGGACCAAGTCCGCGTTCCTCGCTCATTGCCTGTTTGAGGATGACCATCAAATCCTCTTCTTCAAGAGGATTAAATACGAATATCCTTGATCGGGACAAAAGCGGTCCGATCACCTCGAAGGAGGGATTCTCGGTGGTTGCTCCAATCAGGGTGATCGTACCTTTCTCCACGTGGGGCAGGAACGCATCCTGCTGAGCTTTATTAAAGCGGTGTATCTCATCAAGGAACAAAATCGTCCGCCGCTTGTGTGCTTTCCGCACCATCCTGGCGCGCTGTACGATCTGCTTCACCTCCTTGATGCCCGTGGTCACCGCACTGCGGCCGATGAAGTCGGCGTTCACCAGGTTGGCGATAAGGAAAGCGAGGCTGGTTTTGCCCGAGCCCGGCGGCCCCCAGAATATCATTGATGGGATGTTGCCCGTCTCAATCAACTTGCGCAGTGGTCTGGCTTTGCCCACCAGATGCTGCTGTCCCACAAACTCATCCAGGGTGCGCGGCCTCATCCTTTCCGCGAGCGGTGCCTGCGAGCCCTCGTCCGGAGAAGATTCTTTGCTTGCGAACAGGTCCACGTCTCATTATAGATGAGGAAGCGGCATAGTCAATTCCTCTCGGTGGATAGGTTGGGTTACTGATTAAACGCCTCAATCCTGACGATTTCAGGCAACTTTCTGCCGTTTTTCTGCGAGCACAAGGTGTTACGGGGGTGTTACGGTGGTGTTACGAGGGTGTTACGGTGGTGTTACGGGGGTGTTACGGGGGTGTTACGGTGGTGTTACGGGGGTGTTACGGTGGTGTTACGGGTACGGGTTGACATAAGTGCTATGTGCGGTTAGACTTTAAGGTAGATGAGATGACGATGATGTATGAGATCGGATTAACTTTTAGATCAAAGGAGCGTCTAAACCAGGATGGAACAAGAAAAGGGTAATCTTCCGGCAAGACAGGCCCCTCCCGGGCTCAAGCCAGAGCCAGCCAAGGGCAAGGCTAAGTTTAAGCGGGGATTTACGAGGCATAAATCCCTCATCTCACGCAGGGAGTGGATTTTCTTTAGCTTGATAGTCCCTGCATTTATCTACGCTTTTCTTGCAGGCATAGGGATTGTTATACTTTCAGTTGCGAGGAGGGATCTGCCCGATCCGGTTTCGCTTCAGACCTATAGGCCTCCCCTGACCACAAAGGTGTTCGATCGCAACGACAGCTTGATCTACGAGTTTTACGTTGAGCGCCGCGATCCCATCCCCTTGGAGAGCATGCCTGTGCTTATGGTGGACGCGTTCGTGACAGTTGAGGACAAGCGTTTCTACAAGCACTGGGGGGTGAGTTTTGCAGACATCTTCCGGGCTTTCCTTAAGAATTTTGCCGCCGGTCGTATCGTCGAGGGTGGGAGTACAATTACCCAGCAGCTTGCGCGGAACATGTTCCTTACCTTTGAGAAGAGCCTCATGCGGAAGATAAAGGAGGCGGTACTGGCGGTGCGGTTGGAGAAGATGTATGCAAAGGATGAGATACTTGAAATGTACCTGAACCAGGTTTACTTTGGTCACGGGGCATACGGTGTCGAGGCCGCGGCTCAGAGGTTCTTCGACAAGCATCTGGCCGAGCTTTCCATCGAGGAGCTTTGCCTTATTGCGGGCCTTACCCGGTCTCCCAGTTACTACTCTCCTTACGAGCATCCCAAACGCGCCGAGATACGCCGCGATCGCTTCATAAACGCCCTTTACGAAACGGGCAAGACGGATAAGAAGACACGGGATAAACAGATTGCTGCAGAGATCAGGCTTGCGCCGCGCAGGCTGCCTCCTAACGAGGCTCCCTACTTCGTAGAGGAGATCAGGCGCTATCTTGAGCGTAAATACGGGTCGGGCTTGATCTACCGCGATGGTGTTTACATCTACACCACGCTTGATCTAAATATGCAGCGTGCAGCCAACGAGGCGGTGGAGACGCAGCTTTTAGAAATCGAGCACAAGAAGAACCTCAAGGTGCTTAAGGCTGACTACGATACTGTGACGTTCACCGACGAGAGTGAGGCTCCGAAGTATCTTCAGGCGGCACTTGTGGCGATGGATGTGCATACCGGCGAGGTTTTGGCGCTTGTGGGAGGCAGGAATTACAAGCAGAGTTCCTTTGATCGAGCGGTACAGGCGAAACGTCAGCCTGGTTCATCGTTCAAGGTATTCGTTTATACCGCCGCTATAGACAACGGTTTTACCCCTGGTGATGTGGAGTTCGATGCGCCTGTGCTTGTACGTACAGGGCGTTCGCTTTATGCTCCTGCCAACTGGGATCGTAAATTCTACGGACCTATGACCTTACGGGAGGGACTGGCACAATCCCGCAACCTTGTTGCGGTGCGTCTTACACGCTACGTTGGTCCTGAAGTCGTTGCCGAGTACGCTCACAGGATGGGCATTGCCTCCCCTCTGAAGCCGGTGCTCTCTATCGGCCTTGGTACTGTTGAAGTTGCTCCGATTGAGATGGCCACCGCCTTCTGCACCCTGGCGAATCAGGGCTACAGGGTGGAACCTGTTTTCATCCATCGAATCGTTTCCCGTGACGGCGAGATCATAGAGGAGTGGTTCCCCCAGCAGAGCGAACAGGTTCTATCTCCACAGACCTCCTTCCTTGTGACCTCCATGATGCAGAGCGTGATCAACACTGGTACAGCCACAGGAATCAGGCGGCGTGGCTTTACGCGTGTTGCTGCGGGGAAAACCGGGACGACGGATGACTTTACGGACGGCTGGTTCGTGGGCTTTACCCCGGAGATTGCCTGTGCCGTCTGGGTTGGTTTTGACACGAAGCAGACGATTTATCGTGGCGCCTCCGGCAGCTCGTGTGCCGCCCCCATTTGGGCTGCGTTCATGAAGGCCGCAACCGACAGTTTGCCTCCTTCTACCTTCAAGATGCCTGAGGGGATAGTGACCCGTGAGATATGTACGCTTACAGGCCAGCTTGCCACCCCTGATTGTCCTCACAACCGTACTGAGTACTTCCTTCAGGGAACCGAGCCTGCTGTATTCTGTCAGTACCACCGCCTGCAGAAGCTACGGGGCGGATCACGCGAGCGGTTTTACCAGCTTGACCGGCGCAACGTCGGCGGCTTTGTGCAGAGCAATATCGTTGATTATTAACTCCCCAGACTTTCTTATGTCACCTGCCACCACGCCTGCTTCAGGGAAGGATTCCTTCAAACTTCATCCTCTTGATCTCAGCAAAGCCTACGAGAAGCTTTTTACACGCTGGGGACCTCAGGGCTGGTGGCCTGCTGATACCCAAACCCAGATCATAGCCGGGGCGGTTTTGGCACAGGCAACCAGCTGGAAGAACGCGGCTCGGGCTGTAGCCAACCTGAAATCCCGTGGGCTTCTTGAAGACACCTGCGACTCCCTTCATGCCCTTCTCGAACTACCACTTCCTGAACTTGCAGAGGCGATTAGGTCCTCAGGTTACTTTCGTCAGAAATCCGGGCGTCTTCATCGTCTCATGGGGTTCCTTGCAGATAATCTAGGTTCACCGCCCTGGAAGATACCCACATCTCATCAAGCCTCACAGTGGCGGGAGCGTCTTTTGAATCTTAATGGCCTGGGACCTGAGACCGTGGATTCGATCCTGCTTTACGGGTTTGATCTTCCTTGCTTCGTGGTGGACGCCTACACCCGCAGGATGCTTTTGCGACACGGTATGATCTCCGATCAAACTTCCTACGAAGAGATCCGGTTTATGTTCGAGGACGCGCTTCCCCGGAGGAGTGAAATATACAATGAGTACCATGCGCTTATCGTTCGGTTGGGCAAGGAGCATTGCCGCCGCAGTGCTTGCTGTACTGATTGTCCCATTCTTGCTTGAGGGGCAGGAGTACATACGCGGTCTTTACCTTTCGCCTTATAGCGTACATCAGGAGTGGCTGCTTCAAAGGATAGAAAAGGCGGCAGACCGCGGTGATCTGAACGCGGTAGTAGTCGATATGAAGGACGACTTCGGGCTGCTTCGTTATCCTTCCCAGAACTCGATAGCCCGATCTTGCGGAGCGATAAGGCCGATTTTTGATGTGGATTCGTTGATCCGACGCATGCACCATCACAACGTCAGGGTCATAGCAAGGATCGTTTGCTTTAAGGATGATCACGCGTGCAGCTATTCCGACTTTGCGGTTTACCACAGCGTGGGCGGTATGTGGGCGGATGAGGGTGGTGCACACTGGTTAAACGCTTTCGACGAACGGACCTGGTCCTACAATATCTCTATAGCCAGGGAACTCGAGGAGATAGGGTTTGATGAGATTCAACTGGACTACGTGCGTTTCCCTACAGACGGCGACGTTTCCACCTGTATCTTCTACGGGCGCAAGGGAAGAATCAAGGAGGAGGCCATAGAGGGGTTTTTAAAGATGATGCAAGAAAGCATCACGGTGCCGCTTTCGGTGGATGTCTTCGGCTACGCGGCCTGGCGTACCCTGAAGCTGGAGGGCCAGGAGCTTTCAAGGATCGCCCGCCACGTTGACTACATCTGCCCTATGCTGTATCCTTCACACTTCTCACCGCAGTTCCTTGCAGGTGAACCTGACAGGGATTTCTGGGTCTACTACACGAGCGTGGAGAGTGCTTACAATCTCATGGGCTCCTCAAAGGCCCGTATAGTGCCTTACGTCCAGGGGTTCTCGTGGCGTGCCCCACGCTTCGGTCCCCAATACATCTTCGACCAGGTTCTCGGTTCGCTTGCCGCAGGCTCGGACGGTTTTTTCATCTGGAACGCAGCCGGCAAGTACCTGCCGGCGTTCGAAGCGCTCAGTTGGGGCGGAAGTTCACTCCGAGTGAGAGACGCTCCGAGTCTCCAAGGAATCCATACGAGAAGTAGACCGCGTCCAACGTTAAGTGAAGCACTTTGGTAAACTCGTACTCGTAGCCCAAGCCGAAGCTGAAACCTCCCCACGTGCCGAGATGATAGCCTGAGCGATACCCCCCTCTAATGGCAAAACCTGATGAGCCCATGCCGTCCTCAGGCGAGAGGTATATCTTAAGCTCTCCTCCCACGCCAACGGTAGGCGGATCATCAATAGGCCAGGCAAGGTCGGAGGCAAAGAGAAGATGGCTGCCTTTGAACGGAAAAAACAGGGCCAGTCCTCCCCGGACGGTGGTAGGGGCAAGTTCAATATCATAAATGAATCTTCTTGGGGTCCCCAGATGTTGAAGCACAAGGCCTAAGTAGAGGTATTTGGTCGGCTTCACCTTTAGGCCGAAGTCTCCTAAGAGCGAGTAGGCATGGTAGTTGTGTATCTTTGAGGCAATAAACTTCCCTGAAGCGCCCAGCGAAACGTAGCGGTTCAGCTTCCACCCTACCCCTGCCGATCCCAGGACGTTGTAGAGGGAGAATTCCCCCTGGGTTCTGCCCTCCTCGTCGCGAAGGGTATCGGTTGCCGAAAGGTATGCCAGGGAGGCTCCCATGTTTACCTTCCTGCGGCGAGAAAGCGGAAAGACGGTTGCACCACTGCTGTAGGTTACGTTTCCATAAAGGTTCATGAACATGAGCGATACGTCGAATTGATCCATCATACCCATTCCTGCGGGATTCCAGAACATCGCGTTGGCGTCGTCTGCGACCGCGGTATAAGCCTCACCCATCGCCACAGGACGCGCTCCCACCCCAAGCTTTAAAAAAGGCATACCCACGGTCACCGCCTGCGAGGTTAGAGAAAGAATTAAGAACAGGTTCACCATAGGAAGGATATGGCGAGGTCTGGGATCAGTTTTCCTCCGTAGCTCACCCTTGCTTCGAGAGCCAGACTCCACGGTTGGTGGGTATACATCAAGACCAGCCCAGCGTTGCCTGCCGCGCCGAAAGCGTTGGATCCGGTGAGCGGTTCGGAGTGTTCAGCAACATCGTCCACCAGGTTCCCTATAGTGTAAGCACCGGTTCCACCAAGCGAGATCACCGGTCTTATCCGCCAGTCGAATGGATCGTAAATGATGTCAGCTCCTCCTCCTGCGGTGAAGACGAGATCGTAGGTAAAGAATGGGTCAGCGGCGTAGAACTTTGCCGGAGCCAGAAGCGAGATGCGTGGTTGCACCCACAGCTCTTCAGTCAACGCGAGATGTGCGGAGACGTCGGCACTTATCGGTATGCCCGTAACCCTTCCGGAAAGGAAAGGCGAGGCAAGAAAGCCCAGTGAGAAAGAAAACATTCCCCAGCGCCCCCCAAGTTGAGGCTTGAGGAACGTAGCATAACCTTCGTATGGAGACCGCTTAAGTTCAAGCACTCGAACACTTCCGGCAAAGACAAAGCCCTCGTGTTCGTGAACGCTGTAGGCCGCGTTCTCGCCGGCCGTCAAGGCCCCCAGATTGTCCTGGGCAAAACCTCCCAGAAGAAGCGATATTATTACACCCATGTGAGGATTATAGGGTATGTATAGACCTTGTCAACTTAAGGAATTGAACCACAGATGAGAACTCCTTGGAAGTCGTTCTCGCCATAGGCGTATGCAGATTACACAGATTGAATCTTGCCAGGGGACGTTAATTATTTGGAGGCTTGTGTCCTGGGTCCCAAAAAGTGTGCGAAGCAACCTTTTGGGATGGTGTTACGGGTGTAAGCCGAATTCTTTATACCCCATGAGGGCACTGTGTCCCCTCATGGGAATCCCGAAAGCGTTACGTAACATAAAAAGTACGATCTCCGCATGAGTTTTTGTGCGTTTCTATTTGCGATCTTTTGCCCAAAGGGCAAAAGGAGCATTAATCACGGGGGGTCCCCACACGCCTGCAGAGCAGGCGTGTGGGGTATAACGGTGGGCCTGTAAGCCGAATTCTGTCGAGTGCGATCATTTGTCTAGTGCCAGCGCGTTGCCGCGGGCATCATGCAGCCTACCCGAGGGGTCGAGGTAAAACCTCATCGGCGGGCCGCCGCCCCTCTGCTTGGCCTTGCTCCGGGTGGAGTTTACCGTGCCCTGGATGTTACCACCCAGGCGGTGCGCTCTTACCGCACCTTTTCACCCTTACCTGCCGCAGGCAGGCGGTGTGTTTTCTGTGGCACTAGTCAAGGGTTGCCCCTTCCGGCCGTTAGCCGGCACCCTGCCCTTTGGAGTTCGGACTTTCCTCTCCGCTCGGAAAGCGAAGCGACCACCTGGCCCACCGGACAAAAGTATTCTAGTCTCGATCAGATACCTGTCAAGCGCTTGATAAGGTGTTGCACTTCATTATTGAACTCACGACTTTAACCTGGGGCAAGAACCATAATCCGGGTGTCTACTTCATAGTGCCGGAATCAGAAGGCTCTCCCAAAGCTCTAAAGGTTGTGCCGATAAGGTAGTCACCCTCCTCCTACCTCATCCCATCATTAGTTAAGCGGCGTTGTGAAGCAAACACGTGGGGTGGTAATCCCCCTTACTAAGGGGGATCAAAGGGATCAAGAAATAGAAACTTAGATCGGAATCCCCGCATTGTATTCCATATGAGATCGCCACCGCCTCCGTTGGAGGCGATCGGTCGGTCGCTACGAAGAAGGTTGGAATGCTTGACAAGCATCCGAATTGGCGTATCTTCTTGACTAATGTCACCGGAAGAACGGCCTGGAAGTGATCCTCAAACACAATCGAGGGAAGAATCGTTTCTTCCCCCGCAAGTAGTCGAGAAACTTAAACAAACGGCACGTGATGCTGCGGTGAACTCCTACTCACCTTATTCTGGCTTCCCGGTTGGGGCGGCGGTGCTTGCAGAAAGCGGCCGCATCTATTCAGGCACCAATGTGGAGAACGTCTCCTACGGACTCAGTATCTGTGCGGAGAGGACGGTGATCTTTAACGCTGTCTCGGCAGGGGAGAAGAGAATCACTGCACTTGCCGTCTACACCCCTACAGATGAGCCTTCGGTTCCGTGCGGGGCGTGTCTTGCGGTGATATCGGAATTTGCGGAGGGGGACGTAGCTATCCTTATGTTCACAGACGGAAAACAACGCTGGTCAACGCTTGATCAGCTTTTACCCGAAAGATTTAAACTCAAGCCAAAGGAGAAACAATAATGGAAGAAAGGAACGTTGAGGAACTTCTTGCCAAGGCCGCCAAGCCGGGCAAGGACGCGATGAAGATGCACCCGTTCTATCAGGGTAAGGTCCAGGTGACGGCCAAGTGCTGTGTGCGCAACATGGACGACTTCGCCATCTGGTATACGCCTGGCGTGGCCAAGCCGTGTCTGGATATCAAAGAAAACCCTGAGAAGGTGTTCGAGCATACCAACAAGGGCAACATGGTGGCTGTGGTCTCCGACGGCACCCGGGTTTTAGGCCTGGGTGACATCGGCCCTGAGGCCGGGCTGCCGGTGATGGAGGGTAAGGGGCTTTTGTTCAAGTATCTGGGCGGAGTTGATGCCTTCCCTATCTGTCTTGATACCAAGGACCCGGATAAGATCATCGAGACGGTATTGCTTCTTCAGCCTTCGTTCGGCGGCATCAATCTCGAAGATATCTCCCAGCCCAAGTGCTTCTACGTGCTCGATGAACTCAGAAAGCGTGCCCGTATCCCTGTTTGGCACGACGACCAGCAGGGCACCGCGGCCATCATCTATGCAGGTCTTACCAACGCCATTAAACTTGTGGGCAAGAAGATTGAGGATGTAAAGCTGGTGTTCTTCGGCGCCGGTGCTGCTAACATCCGGGCTGCCCACGTATGCATCGCCGGAGGATTCGAGCCTGGCAATATCATCCTGATTGACTCCAAGGGCACCATCCACAAGGGCCGGACCGATCTTGCCGAAAAGTACAAACAGAAGTGGGAGCTTGCCCAGATCACAAACGCGGAACAGATCACGGGCGGTCCTGCCGAAGCCATGCGCGGCGCTGATGCGGTGGTAGGCGCTTCCAAACCAGGGCCTGGAACCATCCTGCCCGAGTGGATCAAGGGGATGGCCAAAGACCCGATCGTTTTCCCGTGCGCTAACCCTGTTCCTGAGATCTGGCCATGGGAGGCTAAGAAGGCGGGAGCCCGAGTAGTGGCCACAGGCCGCTCCGACTTCCCGAACCAGGTCAACAACTCGCTTGGCTTCCCGGGTATCTTCCGCGGCACCCTTGACGTTCACGCCCGTACCATTACCGACGGCATGTGCATCGCCGCGGCCAAGGAGCTGGCAAAGGTCGCCGAAGACAAAGGCCTCAGCGAAGACTACATCATTCCTTCCATGGAGGAGTGGGAGGTTTACCCGCGCGAGGCTGCCGCCGTCGGTATGCAGGCCATCAAGGAAGGCGTTGCCGGAATCACCAACCTCACCTACGACGACATCATGAAGAACGCGGAGAAGATCATAAAAAACGCCCGCGACTCGGTCCAGCTTCTCATGAAGGAAGGTTATATACCTGAGTATAAAGAGGAATAGTTAAGTGCTCCTTTTGTCCCCTTGGGACAAAAGATTGCAGCTTAAAATCGTAGGGGCCGACCTGAAGGTCGGCCTTTGATATTTATAATGATCGGTAAGGACGGATTACAGCCGGCCTTTTTAAAGCACTTGACAACACTAAACCTCAGGTTAAACTAGAATAATCGAGGTCAAACCATTTAACGAAAGGATGGAAATGAGTTTGTTGTTTATGTTACTTACTGCCGTACCTCTTCCAACACTCGAGCAGTTCATGCTTATCCAAAAGCAGGAGCGAGTTGATCAAGCTCTTTCAATGCCGGGAGACTACTGGGATGAGGAGCACGATTTCGATGTTCTGGACTACAACATCGATATGACCGCGGATATCCCCGCGGATACCATCTGGGCTGAGGTTACCATAACGCTTCAGGCCCTTTCCGATACACTGGATACATTGCCTCTTAACTTCCACTGGATCTATACAATAGAGTCGGTAAAAGAGGGAACTCGTGATTTGGCCTGGACGCCTGTGATGATCGATAAGTTCAAGGTAGCCCTGGGACGCGACGTGCAGGCGGGTGAGACCCTCTCCCTAACCATTAGCTACCACGGAAAGCCTGTTCAGAATGGACAGGGTCTTATGATAGATGCGGTGGTTACCTACACCAACTGTGAACCGCAAGGGGCGCGGAACTGGATTCCATGCTACGACGAACCCTCTGACAAGGCGACGTTTACCCAACGCATAACCGTTCCTCGGGACTATAAACTCGTAGCCAACGGCACGCTTGAATCCTTGGAAAAGAACGACAACTGGTGGACATACACCTGGCAGGAGCACTATCCCCAGCCCACCTACCTTATCGCCTTCGCCGCAAGCAAGCATTACGTCACAAAGGATACGTTCGCTACTGTGGATGCGATCAAAATTCCCATGAGAACCTGGGTTCTTGCGGTCAACGATGTAAGGGATAAGTTCGATTGCACCCCCGGAATAGTGGAATATTTCTCCGAAATCTTCCCCCCCTATCCCTTTGCCTCGGAGAAGTACGATCAGGCTCATGCACCCATCGGCGGTGCGATGGAGAACACAACCTGCACCTTCTTTAACACCTACTCGGGGTGGGGAGATAACTGGAGCTGGGTAATTGCGCACGAGCTTTCCCATCACTGGTGGGGTGACTGGCTGACCTGCGCCACCTGGGCCGACCTCTGGCTCAACGAGGGATTTGCAACCTACTGTGAGGTGCTGTGGTGGGAGAAGGCCTACGGTCAGGAGGGATACGACGCCTACGCTCGTTGGATAATGGATCTCTATCTTGAGTACGGTCAGCGCCATCCTATCTATGACCCGCCTTGGGGCGATCTCTTTGGTACCACAACCTACAAGAAGGGCGGAAGCGTTATGCACATGATGCGCCAGGTTCTGGGTGATTCAGTGTTCTTTGCCGGGCTGAAAGAGTATGGCTGGCGCAACGCAAACGAAGCTGTTATCACCGACGACTTTCAGGAGGCGATGGAGGAGGTGGCGGCCCAGGACCTTGACTGGTTCTTCGACGAGTGGATTTACGGCCCCGGGCATCCTCATTATGAGATCGGATGGGCACCCGTAACACCTGCAACATACCTCTCTCAGAAATCAACGCCAGTTTACGAGATAGAATTTGCGATTGCCCAAACCCAGGATCAGAAGGTTCACTACTTCCCGTTCCGCATGCCGCTTGAGGTGGCGATTTACTCCGGGAATGATACCACGCTCTTCCCCTTTATTGACAGCATGGGCTACCAGCGCTTTACCGTCCAGGTTCAAGGCGAACCGGACTCCTTTCGCCTTGATCCCAATGATAAGGTGCTGTGCGAACTAACCCAATACAACGACATAGACTCTGTTCCTTATGTCCCTACAGGTGTAGCTCAGCACGATGTCAAGTCAACTGCGCTGACGCTTGAAGCAGACGGCGTATTCACCGATTTCCTGCACGTACGTTTCACTCAGCCTGATGCCACGCCGCTGCGTCTGATACTTTACGATGCTGCGGGTAGACAAGTCAAAGAGTTTTATGAGGGTAGATCCACCGAGTTTTACCGCGTTTATCCTCTCAGTGATTTGGCTTCCGGCGTTTACTTCGTGCGTCTTGAACAAGCAAACGGGGAATCGGCGAACGTTAAGGTCGTTAAAGTGAGATAGCCATGAAATCACTGTCGATTCTGTTTTCTCTTCTGGCTACGTTCTGGCCAGAGGAGCGAAGCGGGTTGGAGCGTCATCCGGTTATGGATTTTGACAATCTGATCATTGAAGATACGAGCCTTGCTTACGACATCCAGCACTACAAGCTCGCCCTTGACGTGGATATACCTGCAGAGACCCTGTCGGCCAATGCAGAAATTACCCTCAATATACTTGAGCCCGCCGATTCTTTGATACTTCATTTCGTCGGTATGGAGATCGCCGGGATCAACGAGGGAGCTAATCCCCGTGTCTTTCAACGTGTCGATTCCTTTCTTATCGTAACACTCGGCAGAACCGCCCCTGCGGGAGAAGTGATCATTCTGGCTGTTTCCTATCACGGAAAACCCACCAGGGCATCCGGCGGGTTCGGCAGGGGACTTTATATAGACTCCAGCCAATCCGATGACGCGGTAACCTATACATGCAACGCGCCCTGGGCTGCCAAATACTGGTTCCCCTGCCAGGATAACCCTGCTGATAAGGCGACGATGGAGATGCAGGTTACGGTGCCTGAGGGCTACGAGGTCATCTCCAACGGGATGCTTGTCTCTGCAGATCGAACCGGCCAAGAATGGGCTTTTGCCTGGCAGGAGTCCCATCCCATTGCCACCTACCTCATCGCGTTCGCCGCATCGAAGAACTACGCACTAACCACAGATACCGCCTGGATAGACGGCACACCGCTACCTATCTACCACTGGGTGCTCCGTAAGGATTCCGCCCAGGTTACCCCTAAGCTTATGCGGGTGAAGGAGATAGTGGAATACTTCTCCGAATTATTCTACCCCTATCCTTTCCTGGATGAGAAGTACGCACAGGTGGCCGCTCCTGTTCCTGGAGCTATGGAGAACCAGACCTGCACCCATATCAATACTCACATCCCGTGGAGTGACTGGGACGTTATCGTGGGCCACGAGCTTTCTCACTCCTGGTGGGGGAATGCGACAACCTGCAGAAAGCTCAAGCACATGTGGCTGAATGAAGGTTTTGCTACCTACTGCCAAGCTCTCTGGATAGAGCACCGTGACGGTCCCGCCGCCTATCAGGAGTACTATGAGCAAGATATTGCGGGCGGGTATCTCGGCGACTTCCAATCAAGGCGCTATCCAATACTTGATCCTCCATGGGAGAGGATTTACTCACCGTTGACCTACGAGAAGCCCGCGTCGGTTCTGCATATGCTGCGGCGAATAGTGGGGGATGACGATTTCTTCACCATCCTTAGGACCTACGGGGAGCGCTACCAGGATTCCACCGCATTGAGCGAGGATTTCGAGGCGGTGGTTGACGAGGTCACAGGGCAAGACTACTCCTGGTTCTTTAACCAGTGGCTCAGGGCTCCTGGCCATCCTGAATATCTGGTGAGCTGGGGTGTTGAGCCGGTGGGCGATTCGGTGCGAGCAATCCTCAGGCTTCGTCAAACGCAGGAATGGCCGCCCGATGTGCCTGTGTTCCGAATGCCCGTTGAGTTCGGGTTGGTTGAGGGTGCAGATACCAGCTTCGTTTCGTTCATTGACAGTCTCCAAGATCAAAGTTTTGAAGTTGCAATGGGCGGCGTCCCTGATGAGGTTATCTTCGATCCGCACGGCAATCTGCTCTGCGGGGTCGAGTATAGCGGCATCGCTGAGGATGAATTCTATCCGCCGTTGTCTTTTGTCTGTTCAAGCATCTCTCGAGGCAGGGTCGAGTATGCCTGTGGTGCCGATCAGCTGATCGACATTATCCTCTACGATGTTTCGGGTCGCCGCGTTGAATGTTGGAAAGCCATTCCGCCACGAGGCTCTCTTGATTTAGGACACTTGCCAGGAGGAGTGTACTTCCTTGATGTGGTGGGGCTTACGCTCCAGGCTCATAGGGTTGTAGTGATCAAATAGGTTCTTGCTTCTCTTCCGTATAATTCTAGAGGGCAGCCAGGTGACCGCTGTCACTGGTTGCCCCAGTTTGTTAGCCCTGAGAGGAGGTTGCTTTCTTATTTTCTTTCTTCTTCCTCTGTTCTCTTCCCTTTTCAAACAGGTGATAGAGTACGGGTATGAAGATAAGGGTAAGGAGTGTGGACACCAGGAGTCCTCCGAGCACCGGCCGGGCAATGGGGGTCGTTAGCTCGGTGCCCTCGCCTATCCCTATAGCCATGGGCAGAAGTCCGAAGATGGTGGTGGCCGCAGTCATGAGGATGGGGCGCATCCTTACCTTTCCTGCCTGCTTGAGCGCTTCCTCAAGTCCCATTCCATGATCGCGCCTGAGTCGGTTGGTGTAGTCGATAAAAACGATCCCGTTATTGACCACCACGCCTATTAAAACGATAAATCCCAGTAAACTGAAAGTGTTAAGGCTGGTGCCTGTTAAGATGAGCATCACTATCCCGCCGATGAGAGCCAGGGGAAGGGTGAACATGATGATGAACGGGAAACGGAACGAGCCGAACTGTGCCATCATAATAAGATAGACCAGTATCGCCGCCATCAGTATAACCCACCAGAAGTCTTTGAAGGATTCGCTCATCTGAGAGAAGCCGCCGGTCAGACGAATCTTAAGGCCTGGCGGTGATTCTATTCGTTTCAGGAGCGCGCGTACGTCCTCAGAGGCGGAGCCCAGGTCGCGGCCCTTGAGATTGGCCCCAACGGTGCGAATGCGGTGGGTTCCCTTGTGGTGGATGGCGCTGGGGGCGGCGGATCGTTCGATGGTTACCATGTTGCTTAAAGGCACCAGACCTGCAGGGGCGGTTATCTCGAGGGCTTCTATCTTGGAGATGGTCGAGCGGTCCTCGGCGGCCAGCCTGAGGCGAACGTCGAACTCATCGCCTCCCAAACGATAGGCGGTGACCGTGGCACCGGCGAGTTCTGTCCTTAAGATTTTCCCCAACTCATAGGGGGTTATCCCGAAGCGCGACGCAAGATCGCGGCGAATCTTAAGCACTATGCCGGGTCGGCGATCCTCGGCGCTGGTGCGGACATCCACGATGCCGGGAATCTGCTTGAGTGAATCGGCAAGCAGCAGGCCGACGCTGTCGGCGGCCTTAAGATCATGCCCCTCTATCTCGATCACAATAGGGGTGGAGCCTCCAAGAGCCAGGTCTTCAGCTCCGAAAGCGATACTACCCAGACTCTGGGCGACAGGGGTTATCTCCAGCCCTGGTAGGCCCTTGGCCTTCTCACGCAGCCATTCCTCTACGTCCTTCGAGCTGCGTTTGCGCTGTGTGCGTTTTACTAAATGCAGCATTATCTGGGCGTTGGTTCCGGAGACGCCGCGCACATTTGAGATCAAACCCTCGCCTGCACCTATCGAGGTCTGCATGATCTCGAGTTCAGGCACACTGTCCAGGATCAAGCCTTCCAGTTCACCCACCCGTCGTTGCATTTCCTCAAGCGATGTTCCTGCCGGGGCCTTTATATCCACCGTTAACTCGCCGCGGTCCATTTTGGGGAAGAAGTCTTTCTGGTGGAAGAACAGTGCGGTAACAGCAAGCGCGAAGAGGGCAAATCCGAGGAAGATAGAGTAGGCGCGATGCCGCAGTGACCACGAAAGGAACCGTTCGTATAGGTTTTCCAACTTTTTATAGCCGCTATCAAATGACTTGCTCAGCCTGGTTTGCTTCGCTTCAGCCTTCATGAATCTGGATGCGGCCATGGGGATGAAGGTTAAAGCCACCAGCAGGGAGGCGGAGAGGGTAAGTATCATCACCCATGAGAACTCGGTAAACAGTATACTGACGAATCCTTTTAAAAATAAGAGTGGCACGAAGACGGCGACAGTGGTCAAAGTTGAGGCGAAGATGGCACCTCCTACTTCCTTTGCTCCTTTTTCGGCAGCCTCGGCAGGGGACAGGCCAAGGGTATTATGTCGGTGGATGGCTTCGAATACCACGATGGATGCATCCACCACCATACCTATGGCCACAGTGAGGCCGGCAAGGGAGAGGATATCGATTTTGAACCCGGCAAGATCTATACCGATGATGGAGACGAATACCGATAAGGGGATGGCCGCCCCCACGAACGCGGTCCGCCTGAAGCGTCCCAGAAACAAAAAGAGTACCAAGGCCGCCAATACCGCGCCGGCTAACAGGTTCCAGAATGTGCTCGAGAGTGATGATTTTACAAACCGGGCCGAGTCGTAAAGGATGGTTACTTCCATACCCTGGGGGAGATCTTTTCTTATTGATTCTACCTCCCTGGTCAGCGCCTTGGAGAGGTTGATGGTGTTTGCCCCTGAGGTCTTCTGTATCATTATGGACACCCCGGGCTCACCGTCAACGTTGAACGCCGAGGTCGGTTCAGTTTTCGACCATCGGACGGTTGCCACCTCAGCGAGGTATACCGGAGTATCGCCTTTTTGCCCCACGATTGTGTGTTCTATCTCATCCAGGCTTCCATACTCCGCGACCAGGCGCATGTCAAGTTCGCGGCCCTGCTCGGAGATGCTGCCCAGAGGGTAGTTAAGATTATGGGCCGCCAGTATTCCTTCGATCTGAGACGGATGTATGCCGTAGGTGGTGAGCTTTCGCCTGTCAAGTGACACGAGGACCTGGCGTTTTTCGCCCCCTACCACGTCTGCGGCGGCCACATTGCGCACGCGCTGCAAGCGTTTTGAGATCTCAACCGCCACCTCGCGGTTCTGGATGGCGTCTCTGCCTGCCGAAACCCCGATCATCATCTGGGGAAGAAGCGAGGCGTCCAGCTTGATGATGTATGGGTCCCCGACGTCATCGGGGACCTCAGAAAGCGCCATGTCCAATCGGTCGCGTACCTCGGGGGAAACAGCGTCCAGATCCTCCCCCCACTTGAAGGTGAGCTGAATCAAGGCGAGGTTATCGCTGGCATCGGAGGTAATCTCGTCCAGCCCGGACAGGGTGCCTATCCAGCTTTCCACCGGGTCAAGCACGCTTTTCTCTACCTCCTCTGGTCCTGCACCGGGATAGGGGATCATGACCACCATGGTGGGCAGGGAGACGTCGGGGAGCAGATCGACAGGCAGGCGAGGAAGGGAGATGAAGCCGAATAGCATAACTCCAACAAGAAGAGCGAACACCACGTAGGGGCGTTTGATTGAAAAGCCCGAAAGACTCATCTTATGGCCGTCCTCACCTGCTGTCCGGTTACGAGATTCTGACCTCCGAAGGTCACAATCAGTTCTCCCTCCTCTACACCATCCAGTATTTCCGTGAACTCTACGCCTTTAAGGCCAAGCAGCACCTTTCTCTGTTCTACCGTATCCCTGTTGACCAGAAGAAGCTTTGAATCCTGCAAGGCCGCGTTGGGAACCGCAAGGACGTCGTCTTTTTCCTCAAGGATGAGTCTTACGGTAACCGAAAGCCCGGAAACCAGATGGGGTGATGATGTGGTTGGGGTGAGGGTAATTGCAAACGTTCGAGTCGTGGGGCTTACGACCGGAGCCTTGGACCGGATCCTTGCCGGGACGGTATCGGAGTTCACCATCAAGAAAACCTTATCTGTAGCCTCGACGTCGTTGTAGTACTCGCCTGCGACTGCTATCTTTACCTCTATTTGAGAGGGGTCGATTATCGCTACTACCGGCGTGGCTGGAGCCACCGGTTCACCCTCCTTTACCATTACCTCCGCAACTACCCCTGATATGGGAGCCTTGATAGGCTGGGGCTTGAAGGTAAGTCCCACTTCTTCCGGCTGCAGGGTCAAAAGCACCTGATCTTTGTACACCCTTGAGCCCTCGGCAACCTTTATCCCGGTTACCTTGCCGTAGGCTCGGGATACTGCCGCGGTCTGTCGCATGGGTGCTACGTAGCCTATCAAATCGATGCTGCGTGACACTATGTGGGTCTGAACTCGAGCCACCTCCACCAAGGGCGGTGTAACCTCGATCACCTCCCCCCGTTTGGGCAGAAAGATCACGATTGCTGCCCCCACAGCTATAACTGCGACTGCGGTGATTATCCATTTCTTCATTGCTCACCTCCGGTTACGTTTAGCCATTTTTCGTGTGCGATCAATACATCACGTTCGGTCATGACCTTATCGGTACGTGCCTTACGCAGCCCGAGCTCGGCATCCAGAAGGTCTATATCCGAGGCTAGCCCCTCCTTATTGCGCTTACTAACTATAGACAAAAGCTCCTCGGCTTCCTTTTCCTTATGGTTTGCGGCCCCCAGGCGCGCATGGGCGGTTTCCGACTCCGCCCTTGCTTCCTCAATCTCAAAGCGTATCTGGGTCCTGAGGGCATCGGCCTGTATGGAAAGTCTCTCCTTCTCCTTTTGGAGTCTTTTTACCTCGGCGTAGTTCGCAAAGCCTGAAGATATGGGTACCTGAGCCATAAGGGAGTATGACCAGCTCCCGTCCCATTCGCCGTTGGTTAAAGGAGAACGCTGCATAGAGTAATTTGCACCCGCAACCAAAACCGGCAACGCCTCGCGCTGTTTTATCTTTATTTGACGCTCAATCATCTCTTGACCCAACTCGATCTGTCGCCAAGCCGGTCTCCTTACCAGGATTTCATCGAGAGAGAAGAATGGTTGTACCGTATCCGGCAAATTCCAGTTCGGTTCAAGTACCAGCAAGGTATCTGTTCCCAGATTCAGTAGTATCCCCAATCGGGCAAGAAGGGTTGCCTGTTGCTTCTGCACATCGATAAGCTCAGGCAGGAGTTCGGCTTCCTTGGTTTTTGCCTGAAGCAAATCGTAGTGCGAGACAAGTCCCTCGTTATACTTATCCTCAATCTTACGGCGATGCCTTGAGGCATTCTGGAAGGCAGCCTGGGTGAGACGCTCGGCATCGGCAAGGGTGATTACGTTGGTGTAAAGCTCGGCTACGTTGAGCCTCAAATTCCTTTGAACCTCGAGTGAGTCGAACCGGGCCAGCTGGATCGCCTCTCCGGCAAGCGCGTAACCCTCTAAACGTCGTCCGAACGTCCATAAAGGAAGTTGAACCCCGCCCTGGATTATCTCTATACGTTCATCGCCCAGAGTCATCTCTATTGGATAGCCGGGAACCGGCTCAAAGCTAAAGGAAGGCGCTTCATCAAGGCGCATTAGCTGAGCCTGGCCTGTAAGCTTAGGGAAGAACTCGGAGAGGGCCTGGAGCTGCTTGAGTCCCTTTTGTTCTATCTCCACGTCGGCCAACCGGATTTCCGGAGCCTGGGCGTAAGCTCGCTGCAGTGCTTCTTGAAACGTCAAGGATAGCGTGTCCGGAGCAGCAAGCAGTGTTAACAATAGCACACTCAAGCCGATACTCCAAGGACGCACTCGATCCTATCAGAATCTGAAACGTGCGCCAAGATAAACCTCCAGAAAACGCTCGTCGGAGTCGTCTTCTCCATAATCTTCGGTATTCATGGAGAAGATATGGCGGTGGTTAACGCCCGCGTCTATGATCAGAAACGATATGGGTCGAAACATCACAGAACCTCCCAGTATTACCCCCCAGTCGTTTGCTTCCATATATAAAGTATCTGCGAGGGTATCTTCGCAGATCACCGGGATAACCTCACCCGCGGCAAGCATCTTCCAGGGGACGTAACTCCCTCCCACACGGAAGCGGATTCCCAGAGGGCCTTTCAGGTAAGGCCAGCTCTCAAACATCGCGGTTGCATCGAAGAAATAACCTTCCCAGCGTAGGAGTTGTTCCAGAGAGTTTTCCCTGCTCTCTTTTTCGACCCCGAAGCGGCGCATCCCCAGATCGAAGCCGATTCCAGGCAGCACGTCGCGTACGCCCGCCTCCGCCCCCCATGAAAGGGTAGGCTTAAAATCCTGGAGGTCCTCACCGAAGGCCTTTTCGTAAGTTGCTCCCCCACCCGCCTCGAATCCGACGCAGAAGAGCAAGGAAGCTAATAGAAGGTTAAACATAGTCTCCTTTTCGCAATGACTGACTGGTCAGTTTTCCAATTACTTTAGTCTATTATAGTCTCAATTGAGGAGTTGTCAAGCTTCTAAACAGTTAATTTGGCTAACTAAATGTCTAACTGCTCTGGGGACTTTAGTTGACAGGACGCACGTAAGTTGCTTTATTAAGTTGCTTGGCAAAAATAAGGCGGGGCTGGGCCCGCCTTAAAGTTGTGTTTTGATTGTGTCTTAAAAGTTAATACAGAACGACTTTGCCCTTGAGGTCTTGTTTGGCTGCCTTTATGCGATAGAAGTAGACACCGGGTGATTGAGAGATATGGAAGCTGACCTTTGCATCCTGGGGTTTCTTGGCGGCGGCCATTACCCGTTGCCCGACAGCGTTGTAGAGGGTAAAATTAACCTCACGTACAGTTTCTAGGATTAATGATATCTTCGCCTCTCGTCCGATATGGATAATAGTGATACCGGATGGTCGGGCAGATCTCTTCTCGCTGATCCCTTCGTTGCTTGCATTGCACTGGTAGCGCAGACGACCGTCGCTTACCAGGAAGAGGTTGAGATCACCGTCGCGTTTTCCTGTACAGTTTGACCATAACGATAACTGCGTTCCGGAGATAAGAATCTTGTCGAGGGTAGTTTTTACCCCGATAACTCACGTGGGATCTTTTAATGATACCTTTTTATAATCACTTGGTGATTTAGGGAGTCGAGAGGAGTTAAACCTGGGATTTCCACGAGGTTGCGAAGCAAACGGTTGGGGTATTAAGTCGGGGTCCCCAAAGGGAGGCGTAGCATCCCTTTGGGGTGAAAAAAGGGTTAATAGCGCTATGGGGATTCGAACCCCAGTCTCCTGGCTGAGAACCAGGTGTCCTGGGCCAAACTAGACGATAGCGCCGCACGGCCAATTCTATCCATAGGGCTCGGATTGTCAAGGTGGGCGAACGAACTCCTATGGGCTTGACAAACGCCAAGAAATGATTACCTTTTGGGGACTTGCAAGATGCGTATTTTCGTGTAAACTTTTAAGTGTGGAATGCAGGTTATTGAGTTTTTGAAGCAGAGGTCGAAGATACCGTCGTTGTGACGGTAACGAGAAGCAATTTTAAGGAGGCATCATGAAGTTTGCGTGGAAACTCCTGCCACTTCTATTTATTACAGGGTTGTTCACTGCGGGTTACGCCGCTAAGCGAGGCGAACGTTCGAACGAACGAACCTCTGATGAACCATTCCTCTTGGTGGTTGGAATCGTTCCAGGCAGTATGGCCGATCAGGTGGGAGTCAAGGAGGGTGATCTCTTACGTTCCTATGGCGGGAACTGGGTCCAATCCATAGAAGAGCTGGAGGCTGTAAAGGAACTGGCCGTGGATTCGGTCGAGGTTATCTTTGACCGCGGCGAGGAAACCTTGAGCTTTATCTTTCCTGCGGGTCAACTGGGACTCTACCTTGAACAACGACTGTCCGAGCTTGAGTACACATCGGATGCGGTTGTGCTGCAGGGAATAGGGCCATTGGATGAGAAAGAAGGAATGAATAACTCATTCATTCTTTCACTTAGCCGGACTGCGAACTACCTCAGGGATACGCTTGACTATACTATGCTCATGGGACTTTCCGGGGCAGCTTTCCGCGTTCAGATGCACCAAAATTGGGATATGTCGGCAATCCTTGCTTCCGAAGGATACCGCTGTGATCTTGCGGCTGTGGATGCCTTGGGTTACGAATACCGATACCTCCAGTTGGAAGAAAACATGCGCAACGTTGAGGCCGTGCGTGATGCTATAATCCAGACGATTGACGCCGGCAGTCCTGTTATTGCCTTCCGGTTGATCGAGTTCCCGGACTGGGGTATAATAACCGGGTACCAGAAGTCCGGACGGGAGTTTATCGTCCGGGTCTACGAGAGTAAACGTACAGGCTACACGTTGGCCGAGGCTTTTCCCAAAAAGGTTTATCTTATCGAGGGACGTAACGTTCCACCGACTCTCAGGGAAGCAGTTATCCGTTCCTTCGCGATAGCTCAGGAAGTTCTTGAAACCGAACGCATCGGGGACTACTACTGCGGCCTCGAGGTTATGAAGAACTGGATTCAGGCCATTGAAACGGGTGCGTTCCATAACCTCAGAGCAGAGGACTTCAATCGCATCGTCGACGCCAACGCCTGGATGTACAAGCAGCTTGCCGAGGATCGCTGTTTTGCCGCTGCATATCTTAAGCGGATAGCGCCCCAGTTTCCGGATATCCAGGATAAGCTTTTGACTATAGCAAACCTTTATGCTACAGAGGCAGAGTACCTGAATCTAGCGTTTGCATCTGAAGAAGAACCGCCTATTGTTTGGGCCGCAGACTTGAAAAGTCAGTATGACTGGACTCCCGAGATGCGTATGCGCGAGATCAACTACCTGCGTTTTGCAAGGGTAAAGGAAGACGAAGCGCTCAAACTCTGGCGCGAGGTCAACGCTATCTACAACCCTGAACCCGTGGAGGAAGCCACCGAAGAAGTCATTGAAGAGCCACCCGAGTCGGAAGAGGGGCAGCCCGAGGAGCAGATTCAAGAGGAGGAAACACAGCCTGAATTACCGCCAGGGCCTGGTAAGCTCCACGGGGAGGCCCAGTAGCAGCAGGGCCTGGATTTTAAGTAATTTCTGTTTCGCTGACCGCAAGGATCCATGATGCCTCCTTCACGGTCACGAGATAAGCCGTTAAGTGTCGTCAACCTGAAGGATGCAGGGTTAGGTACGATTATCTTTGTGGCATGGCCGGTTGCCCTGTCCACGCTTCTTACCCAGCTGATGACCATAGTGGACGCATTCTGGATCGGGCGTTTGGGTGCTTTGGCCCTTGCCGCTGTGGGGGTAGCAGGATCGGTATTCGGGGTTCTCGTTGCGTTATCTCAGCTCGTAAATGCCCCTACCATGGCTTTCGTGGCCCGTTTTGCAGGAGCCAACGACCGGCCACAGGCTCAGGCTGCGCTGTTCTACGGCTTGCTTCTGGCTGTCTCTCTCGGTGTCGTTCTGGCACTGGTTGGGGTTCCATCAAGCAGGTCAATCATGGGGCTTTTCGGGGCCAATCCCGAGGTGATGCAGGTGGGCGCTCCCTACCTTATGGTCCTTTTTGTTATCCTGCCGTTCGTCTATCTTTCCGCCTGCTCTTTTACGGCGATGCAGGCGACAGGCGATACGCTTACTCCGCTTTTCGTCTCCGCAGGCTCCAACGTTATTAACCTGGTGCTCGATCCTCTTCTGATCTTCGGCTGGCTGGGATTTCCCCGCTTGGGGGTGCTGGGTGCCGGTATCGCCACCGCCATCGCAACCTTATTCAACGTGATCGTGGCGATCGTTATATTAAGTCGAAGGAATCTGGTGATTTTGGTCCTACCCAGGCTGAGCATACTCCTACGATTCCTGAAGATAGGTTTCTTTGCCATGATCCAGGGTATAACCAGGCCTTTGACCGGCATGGTGATGTTCTACATCGTTGGTCTTTCCGGCGTTACTGCCCAGGCCGCATTTACGGTAGGGCTAAGGGTAATCGGCATCCCATTCATATTCGTTACCGGTCTTACGGTTGCCACCCAGTCCCTCGTAGGTCAGTATCTAGGTGCCAGGAAATCTCTTGCGGCGTCACGCATCGTTCGTCTGAGCGGTCTATCCGGGTTCCTGCTGCAAGTTATTCTCTCGACACTTCTTTTTCTCGCCGCCGGTTGGCTCGTCGGCGTCTTTGCCCCGGGCCAGGATGAGGTGATAAGGATCGGCTCCGATTATCTTCAGATATTAGCTCCGTTCCTGCTTCTGCTTCCGTTTTCGATGGTTTGGGCCGGTGCCCAGTACGGAGCAGGACGAACCCTTGGTCCTGCTCTTGCCGCGGTGGCGGCGAACTGGATAGTCAAGCTGCCGTTGGCTTACCTGTTGAGTCGAATCGTTGGGATGGATACCACCGGCGTCTGGCTGGCCATAGGTGCATCGGTGGTGGTTGAGACCGCGGTTAACGGCGGCTTCTTTGCATCGGGACGCTGGAAGAAAGGGGTTCCGTCGTGAAACTTCGCGAGGCAACTTTCAAAGATCGGGAGTGGATCCTACGCATAGCCTCCGAAACCTGGGAGGGATGGGACTACGTTCCGCTCTTCCTTGAGGACTGGATCAGGGAAGGAGGTCTTTATGTTGCGGAGGTTGGAGGCGAGATCGTCGGGATCACAAAGACCACCGAGCTCTCACCTGCAGAACTCTGGCTCGAAGCGATCAGGGTGGCCGAGGAACACCGGAAGAAAGGACTTGGGCGCGAGATCGCCGAGCGTCAGCTCGAGCTGGCGCTTGCCACGAATCCGAAGAGCATCCGCCTATCCACCGCCGACGTTAACACCGCAAGCCTTGCGATAATCCGTCACCTCGGATTCATCGAGTACGTTGCGTTCGATCTCTTCGAGCAGAAGAAACCTTTAGCCGAGACCCAGGAGGTGGAATTGAAGGAAAGCGAGTTCCTGGCAGGTGCAGATGTCCACGAGAGGGTTTGGGAAATGATCCGATCCAGCGAGGAGTTTGCCGCATCAAGGGGTCTCTTGCCTCACACCTGGAAGTTCTATAATTTCACAGAAGGGCTTTTCCGTTCCCTCCTTAAAGAAGGATTGGTTTATGTGACCCCTGGAGTGGGTGGGGTGCTGGTTCTTTTAAGGAACCGTTATACGCCCGAAAGTCGAGAGATTGCGTTTCTTGAGGGCGATGAACGTTCTCTCGAGATATTAATTAAGCTGGTTCAGCTTAAGCTGGTTTGTATACCTGAGGGCGCGAGGATTGTGGCTTTCGCCGCTGGCAGACGCAAGCGCGAGATTATAAGAAGGATAGGCCTTTCACCTCACGAGTTCATCAAGAAGGTCTACGTGTTCGACTACCCGCTTTAAACTGTTTTTAGCTTGACTTTGCATCAGTTGATTGGATAATTCGTTATGCGAAGGATATGGATCATCGCCTCGTTAATTCTTATCGGTTGCTGCGGCTACACCACCCGCGCCATGCTTCCCGCATACATGAGGACCATATACGTCCAGCCGGTTGAGAACAAGACCCTGCGCCCGCTTCTTGCCGAGAACCTGAGGGACGGGCTTGTTTTGGCTTTCACCCGGAACGGGCGTCTGCGCGTCTCATCCGATCCATCTGCCGATCTTTCACTTACCGTTACCATAACGAGCTACAAGCGTACGGCCGCGGTGTACGATGCTTCACGTAACGTATCCCAGTGGAGATACGAACTGCGCTTTGAAGGCGAGTGCAGGGATCAGGTAAAGAATACCGTGCTTTGGGATGAAAGAAAGACCACCTCAGAGGTTCTTGACGCTTCGATGGACGAGGAGGAGGGTATCCGCAAACTGCTCGAACGGGCGGCCGACGAGATCGTACGAAGCACTCTGCTTGCATGGTAAGCCGAACCTTCAACGTTCAGATAGAGAAGTTGGTTGCTGGCAAGCTCGGGTTTGGTATCTCGCCGCAGACTTTCTACACAGAACCGGTCAGGCCCCTGGAGACCGAGTGATTATATTCAAGAACGCGCTTTTGCACTCGCCGCCCCAGGAATCGATCCGGGCGGACTTGCTGATAGAGGGTGCCAGGATCGCGAAGATCGGTAGGGTTGAGTCCGGCTCGGCACATGCCTACGAAAACAAGGCGATCCTGCCGGGATATATCGATTCCCACATCCACCTCCTCGAATACGGGTACTCCCTAATTTTCCTTGATCTGCGCGAGGCGCGAAGCAGAAAGGAGATAATGGATTTGCTTTCTTCCCAGTTGCCTGAAGCTCGCAAGCTCGGTTTTCTTTATGCCTTCAACCTTGCTTCCGAAAAGCTCACGGAGGCAGACTGGGAGCCGCTTACGTCTGACCTTGACAGTATAGCGGATGACCTTCCGATAGTGGTTCGACGGGAGGACGGCCACTCGGTCTATCTAAATACCAAAGCAAGGCGCTGGCTTCTTTACGATCAGCCGATCGCCGAAGCGGATACCCCGCTGGCTGGTCGGTTCAACGAGCTTGCCGTGGAGCGCATGCAGGAGCGTATTCCGCGTGATGTCAGGATCGAGGCTTTCATCAAGGCAGGAGCGGATCTCCTGGGGAAAGGAGTCACCGCTGCTGCGGTCATGATCGGTGATGAAGCGAGCCTTGGGGACGTTGAGGTTATAAGATCGATAGGGGAGAGGCTTGGTATAGAAGCGGCACTGTTCCCGCAGAACCGTGACGTAGAGGCTATTTGCGATCTTGAACTCACCAGGTTGGGCGGATGCATCCTTATAGACGGCTCGTTCGGTTCCCGCACCGCCGCACTTCGCAAGCCATACACCGACGCACCCGGAAACCACGGCATCCTTTACTTCTCCCAGAAGGAGCTTGATACACTTGTTGAGTGTGCTGAGGATGCCGGGCTGCAGATGACCTTCCACGCCATAGGAGATGAAGCGATCGAGCAGCTTCTAACGGCTTACGAAAAGACCATTGATCCTGCCAATTCCCGCAGACACCGTATAGAGCATGCAGAGCTCCTTGCTCCCGACCTCATCGAGCGTGCGGCAAAACTTAATCTCATTCTCGGTGTGCAGCCCATGTTTGAGATTGCGTGGGGACAGGAGGGCGGTATGTATGCGGGGCGATTGGGTGATCGCCTGCGATGGACCAACCCTTACCGCTCCATTCTCGACGCAGGTATCAGGATTGCGGCCGGTTCGGACGCACCCATCACCGCGCCCGATCCTGCTCAGGGTATAAAAGCTTTTCTTAATCATCCTATCCTAGAGGAAAGAATCACCGCAGGGGGAGCCCTTAGGGCGTATACCTTTGACGCCGCCTTCGCACTGCATCTTGAGGATCGCATCGGATCCATCCGTGAAGGATTGCAAGCGGACCTTTTAGTCTTTGACTCCGATCCCTTCCAGACCCTTCAGTTCCGACCCAGTGCAGTAATACGCCGGGGCAAGCTGGTAGCCGGTTCTCTTTAAGGAGTTACTTCCCAGCTAGCTTCCATAATTAACCCCTTCTCGAACACGTCCCAGGTGCGGCGCTCCCAGATCAAGATATCGCCCTTCCGCTCGTCGGCGTTGTGGTCAATAATCTCACCTGGCAATATCAGCTCCTCGTGCCAGGTGTAGGCGTCAGGATCGAAATCTTCAAAGTCTGATTCAATCACAGTAACAGTCAACTCCATGGTGATAGAGGTATTCGAGTCGGGATTTTCTATCATGACTAGCGAGTCTGAGCTTTTAGCGTAGCACTTGTACAAGTGGAACCTTTTTCCCTTGGGAGTATCCTCGTGTGTAAGGCTGAAGCTGTCGGCATCGAAGAGATAGGAGTGGGATAGATTAGTTAAGGTAATCGGGGAGTCAAAATTTCCTTCTACGTGCACTTGCAGGACGGTGTCTGCCACCGTATCTACCGTAAAGGTAGACGTTTGCCAGCCCGACGTTGTGTCGAGTTGCCGAGAGAGTTCTTCCGGGAACTCAAGGGTATCGGCTTCTCCGAACGGCATCCCTATCTCAAATACAAGGGTGCCGGAGCCGTCCGGCTCCATCTTCATGATCGAGGTGTAATCAAAGCACCCCAAGATAAGCAGGGCCAGTCCTGCTAAAAGTAATCTTCGCATATTAGCCTCCTCTCTAATTATAAAGACGTAAACGATCTTAATGATGTTGCGATTTCCTTCACTATGGCTACAATCGAGCTATGAACCTTGCGCGCGCCGCCGAGGAGATCAGCCTCTTTGCCCGTGGCTACGCACCGGTGGTGAACATGTCCGTCAACACCTGCTGCAATCAGCGCTGCCTCATCTGTCAGCGCTGGAGGATGCACTGGCAGAAGGAGTCGGATAAACTCACTTTAGATGAAATCAAGGACCTGGTCTATCAACTGGTCAAGGACCTTCACGTAAAGCGGTTCCGCATCACCTCGACCGAGCCCCTGCTTCGGCCCGACTTGCCTGAGATCGTGCGCTACATACGCAAATTCACCGGCTGCAGCCTTATAACAAACGGTATGGCGATGACCGAAGATCTGGCGCACAAGCTAATACATGCTGGTATCTCCAAGGTGCGTTTTTCCATTGACGCACCAAACGAGGTTAACGACGTTTTGAGGGGCGTTAAAGGTTCATGGAAACGCTCCAAACAGGGGATTGAAGTCCTCAAGCAAGTCCGCGACCGGATGGGCAAACCTTACCCCCGGATAGAAATCTATAGTGTTTTGACAAAGCTCAATATCGCATACGTGCCTGATATGTACCGGTTCGTTGCTCGAGAGGGCCTTGACGGGCTTGCGTTCGGGATAGTATGGGAGAACACGCATGGGGCGGTAGACGCCACAATCTGGAAGGGCAAGGTAGTTGCCCGCAATCACATGATTCCGGTCAATGAATCACTAAAACCTACCCCAGAGCAGGTGGCGTGGCTGAGGCAGGAGCTGGTCAGGATGGGGCTTATAACCAAGGGTACCGAGCGGACCAAAAGGCTGGTGGAGCGGGTACTGGGGATAATGAGAGGCCGCCGTCTCTTCCGCTGCCCCTATCACTACTTCATAAATATTGATCCGGTGGGGAACTTCATACCCTGCACCGTGATGGGTGGTTACTCGTTCGGCAACATCCGTTCCAAGAAGGCACGCGACATCTGGTTCAGCGACTCACATTACGAGTTCCTGACCAGGGTGGAGCGCGAGCCGTTTCCTGTGTGTCACGAGATATGCGAGGCCAAGGAGGAGCTTTACATGGCGTCCTTAAAGAGCGAGATACGCGGTTTGGTAATGTCCTTGCTTTACCCGGTTAACCTGAAATCACTAAGAAGAGCAAGTAGAAGCTTTTCCTAAGATCGCTTCCGATGTGAGCAAGCATCTTGGAGGCTCTTTCGCCCTTTACTCGCTCCCTGGGATTCAGCCGTTAAACTGATGCCTACAGTAGATGCAGAACCTTGATTGGGGCGGAGAAGGGCTATGGCAGTTAGGACAGCGAAGGTTCTGTGGAGATAGTCGATTCCAACTCACCAATATAGCTGTATTCAAAGAGGTTGCATGTGAAGGTAGCGGATCAAGCCGTTCACCGCAATGTGGGCAAAATTTGGAATTGGCAGGAGCCTCGCGCGAACAAAATCCACATTTACGTACTGGAACAAGATTCCTGGAAGGAGACGGTTTCTCCTCAGAAGAGCTGGTTTCTACGGAGATGAAACACATTATAAGAAGACCTATACTGCCAAGAAAAAACCCAAGTATAAGACCGAGGACTCCCTTGTCGTTTCTTTTACCTAAGAGATATGCCCCCCAACGATCCCTGCATATGAGGCCAATCCTACTAGCAGCCCTATTATTCCTACGCAGATATAGCCGTCCATTATTTCCTCCTTAATTAGTTTGACAACTATTCCATCTTTCCTTAATCCAGCGAATGTCCGTAGCCAGTGGCTTGTGGTTAGCCGTACCGGTTATCTTCTTCCCGTTTAGTTCTTCAAATCTTTTTCTCTATTTCGGCCCAACAACTCCTTGAGGGAATCGCGACGCACCATAAGATATGCTTTAATTTCTGGTCACACATCCACATCTTCATAATAGATTATTCTATTAGTTCTTTTAAATTGCGTATGCAGAAATCAGGATGAGGATAACCATCAAAACAGTAATCCCTGTTGGATTCGTATAATACACTGCGGATGCCTGACCTGCGCGCACCAAGAACGTCCAAATCGATGCGATCCCCGACGTGAACCGTTTCCTCTGGACGTGTCCCTAGCCGATCAAGCAGTATGCGGAACGCCTCCGGATTGGGTTTTCGTGGGCCTATCTCATCGGTGTACAAGAGGTGGTCAAAAAACTTGGTTAAGCCCTCCCGATCCATGATCCTTTTGATAATGTGCCCGTGCGAGGTGTTTGAAAGAAGCGCCAGGGGATAACCGCGATGCTTTAGCTCCGAAAGCACTTCCACCGCTCCTGGCTGGGCAATGATCTTTACATTTAAGAGCGATTCGTCGAAAGATTTCAGCAGTTTGTTTGAGCCGCCTGCAACCTGTTTTCTGATGCCCAGCCTTGTGAGGAACCGCCTGATTATCTCCCTCGACGGAACCTCCATCTCGGTCCGCAGCCTTTCCGCTTCGCATTCCGCGCCCACCTCGGAGAGGGTACGATCAATCAGTTCATCAGGGAAACTGAAGCCCAATTCCTTGAGTATCAGGGAGAATTCGGCTACCCTGAGCTCGTCCTGGCGCTTCCACTCGGCCTCGGTCTCATAACGGCCGATGGTATACCAAAAGTCAAATGATACGGCCTTGATGCCTTGAAGTATCAAATTTTCCATCAATTGAAGAATACCTGTAGTGGAACTTTTGTCAATCAGAGCTGTGATGCTTGCGGAGTTAGTACTCGCAATAGGAATCAACAAAAAGGGGATCTGAAGGGTCCAAAGGCCATAGGCAGGTGTGTTACGGGCGGGTTACGGGTGTGTTACGGGTGTGTTACGGGTGTGTTACGGGTGTGTTATGGGTGTGTTATGGGCGGGTTGACAATCCATTCTGGTTGAGGAGAATAGCCGATGTCTGATAGGGCGCTTGAGATTCCTTTTCGGGTGTTCAGGTGGAATCCGCGTTGGAGCGATTTTGCACCGCTTGGTCTTTTGATTCTTCTCTCAGGTCTCCTGCAGTTTGCCCGGCTTGCCGGTCCCCGTGCACCGGTGATCCTGGAATGGCTCAAGCCGCTTGCCGATCTGGGGTTCCTTCTGGTTCCTCTCTTATTCGTCAGGTTTATTAGTCGGGAGGGTCTTGGATTCCTTGGTGTTACTCGTCGTCGTATCGTAGCAGCAGTGATTGTGGGGGTGATCCTCGGAGCGTTCACCGGCTGGCTTGCGGTCTGGCGTTCTCTCGCGGCAGGTGAGATTCCTTTCTTGCCTGCGCCTTTGGATAGCGTCGCTTATCTTTTGGGAGCGCTTTATCATCTGGTGGCGGTTGAGTTCTTCTACCGCGGCTGGCTTGCCTCAAGGCTCGAACAATCCTACGGTTTTCTCGTAGCGGTTTTGGGATCGGCCCTGCTCTACGCATTCTCACCGCTGATTCTATGGGGAACCGATCCCACCATCCCTGCCGCTTACACATCGCTTGGTTTCTACTGGGGGGCGGTGTTTCCATTCACCTTTTTTGTGGGGATACTCCTTGCTGGTGTTGCCAGGCTCACGCGCAATCTACTTGCTCCTATCTTAATAATGCTTCCCCAGACGATCCTTGGTGATTTCCTGCTAGGCGGGGCGGCCCACCGAATATCGCACCCTGAATCTGTACTCGTAGGAACCCTTGCGCTGGCAGGAATCGTGGCGGTTGTTGCCTGGTTAACGCGAAAGCCACCACGAAAAAATACACCAGCAACCGAGTGAATCACTTCGCCCCCTTAGACTTTAGAAACCCCAATTCCTCTTAGAAAGGAAAACTCAGGTCGAATTCCTCCGCAATCTTACGAAGCTTATCCATGGTCGGCTCGTCGATGTCTACCTCGTCCTTATTTCTATCTTCTGCTTCCCATTCCTTCTCGCCGGCAATCCATATACGCTCCGCACCTTCGGTCTTGGGGGTGTTCTTGAGCATGCCGATGAAGGAATCCATCCTTTGCTTGAATCCATCCAGCTCACCAAACGCACCAGGATCGATTGCGGCCAGGAAGTGGCAGACGTCAGGCGGTTCGCCCTTGCGTCCGTATACCTCTGAACCCATGGAGGCAAGGCTTAAGCCGCCGGAGAGTATCTCCACCACCGCGGCCAGATCGTATCCCTTGTAGCCGCGTCCTTCCTCGCCTGCCCCGCCCAGAGGTGCAAGACCGCCGCCGGTCCTATCTAAAAGGTTCTTGAGAACCTTGCCAGGATCGGTGGTGACCTCACCCTTCTCGTCAGTGGCCCAGGTGGGAGGTATCTCCTTGCTCAGCCGGTCGTATATCTCGAGCTTGCCGCGTGGAACGGTCGAAGTCGCCATGTCTAAAACGAACGGGCGTTCGGAGCCCGCAGGCACCGCGATGGCGATGGGGTTGGTGCCCAGCACCGCATCCTTGCCGAAGGTGGGAACCACCAGCGGTGCTGAGTTGGTTGTGGAGAATCCGATAAGGTCATGCCTTAGAGCCATCATCGCGCAGTAGCCGGCTATCCCGTAGTGGTTGGAGTTGCGGATAACCGCCGCGGCCATCCCCATCTCTTTTGCCTTTTCGATCACCATGCGCATGGTTTTAACCGATACAACCTGACCCAGCCCGGCGTGACCGTCCACAGCAAGCGTGGTCGGCGTCTCCTTGACGATCTCAGGCTCCGCCTTGGGGTCCATGATTCCTTTTCTTATCCCGTCCACGTATCGCTTCAATCTCGCCACACCGTGGGACGCGATGTTGCGCCGATCGGAGGCGAGAAGCACATCCGCCGTGATCTCCGTATTCTCACGCGACACCCCCAGCTTGGCAAATACCTCTATAGTGTATGATCTTAAAGGTTCAATCCTTACCCTGGGCATTATCCCTCCTTGGGGTATGGGGTTCCATGTTCCAAGACCATCTCGGCCATCTCGCGAATGAACTCAGGCACCAGGCCTTCCTTCTTTAAATCCTTTCTCAGACGCTCGATCAACTTCGAGGAGTCTATCCCTGCAGGACAGATCTCCTTGCACCGTCCGCACAACGCGCACGAGTAGGCCAGGGGTGCGGCTTTTTCCAGGCCTCCCGAGACCAGGGCGGTCCAGGCCACGCCTATCCCGCCCATGTACCGATAGCCCCAGTGACCGGACACCAGCGGATATATCGGGCACTCGTACATGCACGCGCCGCAGCGCAGGCAGCGAAGCATCTCGCGGTAGACAGGGTCTTTGGCCGCCTTCAACCTTCCGTTGTCCAAAAAGATAACGTGCAATTCCTTGGGGCCGTGCGCGCCGTAAACGGTTACCTTCTCGATGTCGCCGGTCTTGGCAGGACCTGAAATCATCGATACGTACGCGGTCACCAGATACCCTGAGTAGCGCATCAGTACCTCCAATCCTAACATCGCATCCGATAATGTAGGCATCAGCTTTTCCACCCCGATCACCGCTACGTGAATCTCCGGCGCATTGGTTACGAACCGGATATTGCCTTCGTTTTCTACCAGGAACATCGTACCCGTATCCGCAGTGATGAAGTTCGCGCCGGAAAAGCCCACATCGGCCTTAAAGTATTTATCCCTCAGGAACTCCCGTGCGAACATGGCCAATTTCTTGGGATCTGTCGGCATCTGGCGGCCTGCTACCTCAGAGAATATCTTGGCTACCCGCTCCCTGGGTACGTGAACTGCCGGGGCAAGGATGTGCATCGGTTTCTCGTCCAGGAGCTGAACGATGAACTCACCCAGATCGGTTTCGTACACCGTGTTGCCGTAGGCTGTCATCACCTTGTTGAACTCTAACTCCTCTGAGGTGATGGACTTTGCCTTCACGATCATCTTGCCGGTGCCGATGATGTCCTTTAAGATCTCGTTCGCCGCCTCAGCATCGGAGGCAAAGTAGGTCTTTGCGTGGCTTTTCTCCAAAGCCTCGCGCGCCTTACCAACGTAATCCTCCAAGTTGTCAATGACCTTATCCTTTATCTCCTGCAATCTCTCGCGCTTTTCTACCACCTCAGGGAATGCGGCAAGTGCGGCGTCCCGGTTCTTGCGGAAGGCGGTAACCGCACGCTCCAGCGCGGTCTTGAGGAACTTATCCTTGAGCGCCTTGTAGATGGTTCGTTTGTAGGCATTGAACTCTTTACTGGCTTCCATCTCAATCCTCCATCTGTTCTGCAAGGAACTGGGGCAGATCGAAAACTTTTATTTCCTTATCTGCAATCTCCGCCGCGCCGTCTGCGAGGTTCAATGTACAGAACGGACATGAGGTGACTATGGTGTCAACCCCTTTAGGAAGGACGTCGTCTTGTATCTTTCTCTTTGCCGCGGCCACCGCCAATTTAGGAAGGGATGCTCTCAAGAGCCCGCCCCCGCCGCAGCAGGTGCCAAGCACCCGGTTCCGGTCGGCCTCCACAACCTGGACGCAGCTCTCCAGCACTCGTCTCGGCTCCTCATACAAACCTGGCCCCCGCCTGCCTATTCCGCACGGATCGTGATAGAGAATCCGTACATCCTTGCGGTTCTTCAACTTAATCTTTCCTTCCTTCAATAACTCATCGGCAAACTCCACGAAGTGCAGGACGTTGAAAGGCAACTCGATCCCGAACTCTTCAGGGTATTCATTCTTAAACATCATGTAGCAGTGAGGGCAAGAGGTGACCATTTTCGTTATCCCGGTTGAGATGAGTTTATCCGCGACCTTCTTTACGTACTCCGCTGCCTCGTCGTGATATCCTGCGAGCGTCAACGGAACGCCGCAGCATAAGTCTTTGCCCATAGGTACGTAATCGACCTTAGTTTTGGAAAGAAAATCCTCCAGCCCTTTGAGCAGATGTGGTGCTCCGGCCGTGGTGCAGCCGAAGAACACCCCTAGTTTTTCGTTCTTAGTCATCGATTAACTCCTGGATTGTTCCGGCATTATTTTGGAGTGAATATCCCCAAGGGTGTTATCATCTCCTCGGGCGAGATGCCGCCGTGTTGAAGTGTATGCTTGTACTGTGCCTCATATTTCCTGGGCTTGGTGGGATAGATAAAGTAGCAGTCACGCTTGGCGATAACGAAGTTTGTGGGACGGGGGAAACGAGGCAGTTTGTATGTTGTTGGATCGGAGAGCGATATTGCATCCTTGGGATCAATGGTAAGGGCCGGACCGTACTTGTAGCGAAGATTGGCCGAGATCTCCCTGCCGCCCTTTATAATCGTGGGCTTGCCCACCCTCAAAAATCCGTGATCGGTCGTGAGCACCACGGTGACGCCGCGTTCAGCCAGGGTCTCAAGCAGAGGGGGGAAGATCGAGTTGGCGAACCACGAGCGGGTCATATCCACAAGAGCATAATCCGAAGGGGCAAGCTCCTCAAGAATGGATTTTGGCTTTACCGAGTGTATGAGTACGTCCAGGAAGTTGAGTACAAACACCCGGAACTTCTCCTTGCGCGAGACGATCGACTCGGCGTCACGGGCTGCGTCCTGGGCACGAGATGCCTTGCGGTAGATCATAGAGGCCGATATACGCTCCCTTTTAAGATGCTCGGTGAGAAGCTCCTGTTCGTAGCGGTTCTGACCGTGCTGATCCCAGACCCAGTAGCGGGGAAATCGTTCGGCGATCTCCTGCGGATATAGGCCGGCAAAGATCGCGTTGCGTGCGTAAGGCGTAGCCGTAGGAAGGATGGCGCAGGTGTGAGCGATCCTTGAATCGAAGAACTCCTTGAAGAACGGTAGAATGACAAGGAACTGATCGAGGCGCATGCAATCGAACAACAGAAACACCACCTCCCGGCTTTGCTTTAGCAAGGGGAATACGTGTTTGGATAGAAGCTGGGGAGACATGACCGGTCCTTTACCCCGCTCAAGCCAGCGAGGGTAGTTTTTCTCAACGAAGATGCTGAACTCGCGGCGCATTTGGCTGCGCTGCTCGTCGCCTAACCCTCGTAGCCCCTCGTCGCCGAATCTTTTGAATCTCAGCTCCCAGCGCACATCGCGGCGGTATGCCTGGACCCAGCCCTCCCAGTCGGCAGCTACCTCGGCACGGGTCAACTCCTGTGTATACTCGCGGCTCATGTTGTCGCGTACAAGCTTCTTGCGTTCGAGCAACCTTTTAATCGCAGACCCCAATTGTGTCGGGGTGATGGGTTTTATTATGAAATCGTCGGCAAGTTTGCCGAACGCGGAATCGACAAGCTCTTCCTCCTCACTCTTGGTGACTATCGCAACCAGTACGTCCTCGCTTTCGGCACGGATCTCCGAAAGCGTCTCGATCCCGTCCATGCCCGGCATAATCTCATCAAGAAGCACCAGATCGTAGTCGCGCTGCTTTACAAGCTCTAACCCGTCCGGGCCGTTGTTGGCGGTGTCCACCTCGTAACCGCGCTCCTTTAAGCTGTATATGTGGGGTTTTAGGAGCTCTATCTCGTCATCAATCCAAAGAATTCGCATCCCCAAGCATAGTCCGGATTATGTAACTGTCAAGTTAAACACCCCACGACCGCACTACGTGCGCTCGTGGGGACCCCGGAAAAATTTGTGCTACTTTTCTCCGCAGGAGGAAAGATCGCAAATCCTTGGGAACCTACCCGGCTGTTCAGTGCTTTTAAAGGGCTTCCCTCAAGCGATACGGATCAGCTCAAATCCAGATCCACGCTTCCTTCGTCGTTCCCCCACCTTGCGGAGTTGAAGGTGTAGGAACCCGTAAGACGGCCGCCCTTGACTTCGCCCTCGATGTGCATCGTAAAGTCGGTTCCCCAGACGTCCATGTCAAGCACGGCCGGGTTGGCGGTAAGGGTGCCTTGGCCCTCAAACTCGATCACATCACCATTTATGACGAGCGTTCCCTCAGCCTCAAAGGCCTCGTTTTCCTGTTCGAAATCGAACTGCAGCGACCCGCTGTAGGTCCCATCGAAGCTCGCGTAGCTTCCTTTGAAGGCGCCGCTCGTCTTTACGGTGAGGTCCGGGGACAGACATCCGCCCAGCAACATCACCGCGAGAAGTACTGCACTTCTTCTCTTGATAACACGAATCATTATTTCCCCCATTTCTTGGTTACTCAAATATTATAGGCTTGATTAGTGATGTGTCAACCTACACAGAGGTCATTTTTGAGAGGTCTTTGAATCGGAATCAGGGAAGTCAATTGGGCGGCAAAAGACTTGACTAACCCTGGAATTGGACTATTATTTTATAATAACCTAAACCAAGGAGGACCTGTATGAAGAAAGTCTTAGTCGTATTGGCACTGTGCGTGCCGTTTGCGGCAATGCTGGCTGTGGGCATTCAGCCGAGTCCTGTAGTCGAAGTTGCTACTCCCTCAGAATCTCCTGTCTCCATGCTCGAGATGTTTGAGCTTTCCTATGACGAGACCTCACCCGTGCCTTTCGGTTTCAAGATGAAAGCAGGTAACCGAATGGCTGTTGAGTTCACCCCTGGGGACTTCGGTTCGGGTATGTATCCTTTCACTGTTGATTCTGCTTGTTACGTGCCTATGGGCTGGGCAGATGATCCCGATAACTGGGATGCTCCATGCTATCTGGTGTTCTTCGGTCCAGGTGCGGAGCCAGGCACGGAGCTTGGGCGCAAACAAGTTTCTGCTTACGAGCAAGGCAACTGGAACTGGTTTTATGTCGGCGATTTAGGAATCGAGATCAACTCCGGCAGCTTCTACTTTGCAGTGGAGAACAAGGTGGACGACAACCCTGGTATGACGCTGGACGGCGGTTCTCCACAGCACCACGTTTCGTGGATGTATACCGTATTCCAGGGTGAGATAGATCCCAAGTGGGCAGCTTTTGATGACATTGATGCAGGGCTTGGCAAAAACCTGGGTGATACCTGTGACCTTATACTGCGTGTAAAAGGCATGGCACCCGGTGGTACAGGGATCATAGAACTAACGCCTCATGTGATTGAGTTTACTCCATCGGCAACCATTGTAGCCTCCGGTGGCACGATCAACTACGTGCTTGCTGAGGCCGCAGACGTACAGATTTCCCTTTGGGATGCGCTGGGCCGTCCTGTCAAGACCCTCTACACCGGTTATGCCGATGCGGGTGAGCACACCCTTGCCTGGGACGGTTCTGATCTTGCCAGCGGCGCATACTTCCTCAAACTCAAGACCGCCAATACCGTAAGCACAGCCAAGATTGTCCTGATCGACTGAAATTGACCTCTAACCTTTTGCAGCGGGCCTTGCGCCCGCTGTTTTTTTTTAATAACCACAGTCCTTCTTTAGTCATGTGAGATGAATAAACTGCTTGTTGATTCGCTTCTAAAATATCGGGGTTCCCTGGCACTTGACTACTTTTGGAATTGGCTTATTATTAGCCTAACAACTTTATCAAGGAGGAACCGTCATGAAGAAGCTATGGCTTTTACTAGGGGCAGTGGTGATTCTGGGTTTGGTGGTGTGTGCGAAACCCAACGGCGCTATCGAGGTTAAATCCACCCCTGAAGGTGCGGCTGTTTACCTTGACGGAGATGACACCGATGAGAAAACCAATACCATCCTCACCGAGGTTGAACCGGGTGACTACACCGTAAAGCTCGTCCTTGAAGGACACGACGATTATTCAGAGGATGTTACCGTTGAAGGCGGCGACACGGTGCTCGTTGAGGCTACGCTGGTGGCAAACGCTTTCGGTGCGCTTCAGGTTAACTCCACACCTGTACAAGGTGCGGAGATCTGGCTTGATGGTGACAGCACCGGCGTTGCGACTAACGCCTTCTTTGACAGCCTGGCTGTCGGTTCACATACGCTGAAGCTTACACTGGATCTTTACGAGGACTGGGATACTACGGTAACGATCGTCAAGGATGAGATAGACACGGTGGATGCGGAACTTGTCCTCAAGACAGGTTCTATCCAGGTAAACTCGACACCCACCGGTGCTGCGATTGAACTCGACGGGGCAGCTACCGGCCAGGTTACGAACTACCTATTTGATGAAGTACCGCTTGGGGAGCACACGGTTAAACTTACGTTGAAGGATTACAAAGACTGGGATACAACGGTAACGGTGAACGAGGATGAGACTGCGACCATTGACGCCGTCCTTGAGGAAGCCCCGCAAGAAGAGATTATGCTGGTTGAAGACGAAGCCGATCCAGCAGGGTTCGGGTTTAAGATGAAGGCAGGCCACCGGCTGGCTGTAATGTTCACCCCTCCCAGCTACCCGTTTGAGCTTACCCAGGCCTGTTACGTCCCGATGGGCTGGGCCGATGACCCTGACAACTGGGACGAAGATTGCTACCTCGTATTCATGGGTCCAGGGGAAGAGCCTGGTACTGAACTTGGACGCAAAGAAGCTACAGGCTACGAGGCGATGAACTTCAACTGGTTCGACGTGAGCGACTTGGACATTACGATCACGTCCGGGAGTTTCTACTTTGCGGTTGAGAACGAAGTGAACGACAACCCAGGCATGGCATTGGATGTCGGTAAGCCCTCGCACCATGTCTCCTGGATGTACACCGTCTTCGTCGGAGAAATCGACCCAAAGTGGGCGCCGTTCGATAACATCTCTATTACGGGCTGGCCCGAAGAGACACTTTTGGGCGACAGCTGCGATCTGATACTACGTGTGAAGGGTCGGGTCCCAGGCGGCAAAGAAGTGACACTTACTCCGACAGTTAGACAAAGTACTTCCTATTCTGGTTCCAGGGTGACGCTTCCTGCCGATCGTAAGTACGAGGTCCTGGACTGGAGGGAACTCAGATAGTCCCTTGAGCTTTCAATCCCCAAACGGTCTCTGAGGTCGGCATTAGTGAAGTTGAAGGTGTGCTGAGACCGGAATAGAGCAAAGGTCAATCAAAAACTTTAGAGCGGGCTGCGGCCCGCTCTTTTTTGTAATGCCAATAGGGAGGACTTGACATTGGGCGCGGTGCGGATATGCTTCTTTTAAGCTGGTTAAGTATAAGGTGGAGGGGTTAGAGGTATAATAATGCAAGGAAGCTATCTATGAGCAAAGACAAGGAAAAGGCTGTTGCGCCGGAAAGCGGCGAGGATTACAGGGAATACGTCCGCAAGAGGCTTGCTCTGATTGCTCCGGTGATCCAGAAGGTCTCGCTTGGCGAGTTCAGCGAGAAGATCGATATTCCACAGGGCGCAGAGGATGAGTTCACAGAACTCCTGGTGGGACTCAACCTGATGATCGACGACCTGCAGTTCATGTTCGCAGAGAACAAGGAAAAGACCGCTGAGCTGGAACGCCGCTTCACCGAGCTTTCCGTGTTCAACGAGATAGGCCGCGCGTTGGGCTCTACCCTGAAGTTGACAGAGCTTTTAGAGGTGATATACAATCAGACCGGCCGTATCATGGATACAGAGAACTTCTACATAGCTCTCTACGACGACAGATCCAACACCATCGAGTTCCCACTGTTTATTGAGGAGGGGAAGCGTACGGATGTACCTCCCAGGAAGTTCGGCAAAGGACTTACCGAGTATATTATTTCAAATCTCAAGCCTTTCCTTATAAGAGATGATGTTGTTAACGTCACCCGCAGGTTGGGTATAGATATGGTTGTCAGGGGTGCTGAGCCGAAGTGCTGGCTGGGTGTTCCAATGATCTCTTACGAGGAGGTCGTTGGGGTGGTAACGGTGCAGAGTACCCGAGAGCCTAACGTTTACGATGAGGACCATAAGCGTCTTCTGGAGACGGTTGCTAACCAGGCGGCCGGAGCCGTGGCCAACGCACGCGCTTACGAGAAGTTAGAGCGCAGGGTCAGGGAGCTGGATGCGTTCAACGAGGTAGGACGCGCCCTGGGCTCGACCCTTAAACTGGAAGAACAGCTCAAGATCGTCTACGAGCAGGCCCGTCAGGTAATGCCTGCCGATCATTTTTACGTTGCCCTTTACCATCCGGCGGATGAGGAGGCTGGAGCCGGGGCTGAGATCGAGTTCGTGTTTAACATCCAGGACGGCCTCCAGGCAACGCCACGCACCCGTTCCTTCAGTAGCGGGCTGACAGAGCACATAATTCGCACCCGTAAGCCTCTCCTGATCCAACGCGATCTTCGCAGCCGGATCAAGGAGCTGGGGCTTGATGTGGTGGTTAGAGGCACGCCTGCCCGCTCCTGGCTGGGGGTGCCGCTTATCGTGCGTAATGAGGTTATAGGGGTGATGGCGGTGCAGAGCGTTGAGGGGGAGGAAGCGTATGACAAGGGACACAAGGAGTTCCTTGCCTCGCTTGCAAGCCAGGCATCAGGCGCGATTGATAACGCCCGTGCCTACCGTGAGCTTGAGAATCGCTTAACCGAACTTTCGGTGCTCAACGAGATCAGTCAAACTATCAGTTCCACCCTTGATATCGAGGAGCTTTACGGGGTTGTACACGAGCAAATCAAGCGTCTTATGCCAGTGGAGAACTTCTACATAGCCCTATACGACGCGCAGCGTGATAAGGTGAGTTTCCCCTACGCGATTGAGCACGGCCGGCGTGTTCCTACCGGCGAGGGCGAATGGGCTACACGCAGGGCCGGCCATGGGATGACCGAGTATGTTATCCGGAGCGCAAAACCACAGGTGGTTCAGGGAGATAGCCAGGCGCAGCTTGCAAAGAGGGGGATAAACCATATAGGCAAGGTTTCCCGCTCCTGGATTGGCGCCCCAATGATCGTGCGCAACGAGGTAATCGGGGTAATGGCTTCTCAGGCCTTTGATCCCAAGATTCGATACTCCCGTAAACATCTCCGTCTCCTGCAACTTGTTGCCAACCAGGCCGCACCGGCGGTCGAGAATGCCAAGGCCTATGCCGTGCTCGAGCGCCGGGTCGCCGAGCGTACAGCAGAGCTTCAGAAGTCAAACGAGTCGCTTGAAGATTTCGTTTACACCGTAAGTCACGACCTCAAGGCGCCCCTGCGGGCTATCCTAGGCTTCAGCCAGTTCCTTGTAGAGGACTTTGGTTCGATACTGCCCGAGGAAGGCAAGATGTATGTCGAGCGCATGTCTCAAAACGCAAAGCGAATGGAGCGTCTGATTGACGATCTCTTAGAGCTCTCACGGGTGGGCCGGATCAAGGAGCCTTACGAGGAGACCGATATAGATGAACTCCTCAATGAGGTCATCAGCACATTGGCGCCTGGCGAGAATGTGTCCGTTTGCGTCGAAGGCCCAATACCTCATATCTTCTGCGAGCGAGTGCGGATAGGAGAGGTTTTTTCAAACCTCGTATCCAACGCCGTCAAGTATAACGACAAGGAACACGCAGAGATCACTGTGGGATTCGAAGACCGCGGCGAGGAGATTGAGTTCTTCGTGGCGGATAACGGGCCCGGGATAGAGGAGCGTTACTTTGAGAAGATTTTCAAGATATTCCAGAGGCTTTCGAGCGATGGAAGCGGCACAGGTGTCGGGCTGGCGCTGGTGAAAAAGATAATCCAAGGCCACAAGGGACGTATCTGGGTGGAATCCGAGGTAGGGAAGGGAACAACATTTCGTTTCGTGTTGCCAAAACATCCTGAGAGAATGGAGGAGGAGCCATGAATTCAACCAAAGGGATTCCCATTCTTCTGGTGGATGATGATGAAGACGACATCCTCATAACAAGGCGCGCATTTGAACGCTACGAGCCAAAAAACATCCTGTATGTAGTTCGTGACGGGGACGAGGCGCTCGATTTTATCTACCACCGCGCTAAATACGAGGATAAGTCTATCCCTACACCCGGGCTTATCTTTCTTGACATCAACATGCCGAGGATGAATGGACTCGAGGTCCTGCGGCGTCTTAAGGAAGATCCCGAAAAACGGCACATACCGGTGGTGATACTTACCACCTCTCGCAGGGAACAGGATAAGATCGAAGGCTACAACCTGGGTGTCAATTCCTATATCGTTAAACCGGTGGACTTTACGAAGTTCATGGAGGCGGTTAGCACCATCAATCTTTACTGGAGTCTTAACCAGTTGTCCGAGTAGGAGGTTTTTTGTCCGCCGAGGCCGATAGAGAAAAGCATACCTCTCTGAATACAAAGAGGTCTAACGGGAGGCGGAAAGAAAACGATGCGGGAAGAAAGCGGCTCTCTACAGGCAAGGCAGCGAGCGATAAGGGTAAGAAGAAGACGCAGGGTAGTACCGCCTATAAGCTTGATGATCTCTTGGAACTCATCTCCTCGGGCAAGGATTACCCAGCCTCGCCCCTGATGGAACTTGTGAGTAATGACGGGGAGATCAGGCGGCTCATTGATGCATTCCGAATACGGGAGGAGAGGCTGTGTTCTGAACCGGAACTTGGAAGTGAGGAGCTTTACCGGACGCTGGTCAACACCGCTCAGGAAGGGATCATTCTTGACGATCCCGACGACACCATCCTTTTCGCCAATCCTACGATCTCCGCTCTGTTGGGGTATTCGCAGGAGGAGCTTGTAGGGCGATCGCTTTTTGATTTCATTCCTCCTGATGAGGCGGAGCTCCTTCGCTCTCAGACCGCTCGGCGAATGGAAGGAGAGACCTCTCGCTATGAGCTGACCTTCATTCACAAAGAGGGGATGCGTCGTCGGACGCTTGTGACGGCGGCTCCGCTCTATGATTCCGATGGAAAGCTTTACGCCTCCATGGCGATTTTAACCGACATCACCGAACTCAAACGGGCAGAGGAGGAGATTAAGCGCCGCAGCGAGGAGCTGAGTGCCCTGCTTGAGACCGGCACTGCTGTTTCATCTACCCTGGACGAGAAAAAGATATCTCAGCTCATAGCCTCACGTGCTTCGGAGCTGATCCGGGCCGACGGATGCACCGTGTACAGCTTTGACGCCGAGGCAAAGGAGCTGGTTTCCATAACTACCACAGTTGCAGCTGAGTACCAAGAGAGGATGACCTGCCGTGTCCCTTTGGGAGAAGGGATTACCGGCAAAGCCGCAGTCGAGCGCAAACCTCTTGTGGCCAACAATGTTCACCTTGATCCCCAGGCGAGGGGGGCGAGGGGGGTGCGGGGTACGCAAAAGCTTCCCATCTGTCTTCTGTCCGTCCCTCTGGTGGCGCGGGAGGAGCTTTTGGGAGCCATGACCCTGATTCGCATCTCACATGAGGGGTTCACGGAGCACGATCTTCAGGTTTTCGCACTTTTTGCACGTCAGGCTGCCGAGGCGTTTGCCAACAGCTACCTCTTCAGGAAACTGCGGGAGTTCAACGAGACCCTGGAACGCAAGGTAGGTGAACGCACCGCCGAACTGGAGCGTGCCAAAGGGGAGTTGGAGGAGGTGCACTTACGCTACAAGGAGAGGGTCACCGATCGGCTTTCCCGAATCGCGCCGGCGATGGGGCGGGTCTCGGTCGGCGATTTCAGCGAGAACATCACGCTGCCGGATGAGGAAGACGAATTTACCGAGCTGATAGTGGGCCTGAATCTCATGATTGACGATCTGAGGTTCATGTTCGAGGAGAACCGTCGCCGCAGCGAGGAGTTGCGGCAACTCAACGAGAACCTCGAGCAAATCGTTGCTCAACGCACAGCCGATCTTGAGGAGTCTAACCGCAAGACAGCCGCATTTGCACGTGAGCTTGAGGAGATGATCTACGTGACGAGCCACGACCTCAAGACCCCGCTGCGTGCCATCTCAGGGTTCAGTCAGTTCCTTTACGTTGACTATGACGACAAGCTGGACGATGAGGGAAGGCGTTATCTCACGAGGCTTATAGATGCGGCCAAGCGGATGGAGAGGTTGCTGGATGATTTGCTTGCGACCTCGGCGATTACCCGAACAGAGAGAAAGTTCGAGCGTGTACCTGCAGGGGATTTGGTTAAGGAGGCGATAAAGTTGGTCAATCCAGACGAGAACGCAGATATTGTCTACGATCCAGATGAGCTCCCAGTGGTGCTTTGCGATCGTTTCAAGATGATTGAGGCCTTCTATAATCTCATCTCCAACGGGCTTAAATTCAACGACAAACCGCACAAACAGATAGAGATCACAGCTCGAACCTCCGAGGGGTTTTGGGAGTTCATGGTCGCAGATAACGGGATAGGAATAGAGAAACGCCACTATGAGCGTATCTTCAAGATATTTCAGCGCCTGCATCAACGAGGCACGTATGAAGGAACGGGTGTGGGGCTTTCGATGGTTAAGCGCGTCATCGAGGAACACAACGGGCGGATATGGGTTGAATCTCGTGTTGGAATGGGTACAATATTTCATTTCACGTTGCCCGTGCAAATGGAGGAGAACGATAAAACAGCTAACCCTGAAAGGAGCACGTGATGGCCGAAAGACAGCCTATAGACATACTTCTCGTCGAGGACGACGAGAACGACATACTGATAACCAAAAGGGCCTTCACCAAGCACAGCCTCTCCAACCGCCTGTATGTAGTTCGCGACGGCGAAGAGGCCCTTGACTTTATCTACCACCGAGGCGGGTATCAAGATCCTGAGTCGGCTCCTCGTCCTGGACTGGTTCTTCTGGATATCAACATGCCTAAGATGAACGGTATCGAGGTGCTTGGAAAGCTGAAGAGCGACCCAGGCTATAAGATGATTCCTATAGTGATGCTTACCACCTCCAAAAGGGATCAGGACAAGATCGAAAGCTACAACCTGGGGGTAAACTCCTATATCATCAAGCCGGTAGACTTCACCAAGTTCGTGGATGCCATAGCAACCATCAACCTTTACTGGGAACTCAATGAACTGCCCTGAGGGTTCTGTGAGCGATCAAACAGCCACGATTCGGGTGCTTATGGTCGAGGATAACGAGGACGACCGGTTAGCGTTTCGCCGGATGGTAAGACAGCGCGAACTAGACTATGCCGTTGTTACTGTTGCGAGGGGTGCCGACGGCCTGAAGCATCTTGAAACGCAGACCTTTGATGTGATCCTTCTGGACTTCCTTCTGATTGATATGGACGGTCTGGAGTTCCTTAGGAATATTCGTGCTAAAGGGGTGGATATCCCTGTTATCTTCCTCACCGGTCAGGGCAGCGAAAAGGTCGCGGTTGCCGCCATGAAGCTTGGAGCGTATGATTACCTCACCAAAACCTCGGATATGAGCCACCTGGCTCAGCTTCCTGCAACCATCAGCCAGGCTATAGATCAGCACAGACTTCGTAAGGAACGCGAACAGATCGAGCAGATGAGAGCGGACTTTATTGCAATGCTCACCCACGATCTGAAGAATCCACTCTCAACCATTATCTCTGCAGCCGAGTTCCTGAGCCAGGCAGAGGGTTTTGAAGAGCGTCAGAAGCGAATGGTGACCCTTATTGAGGGTGCCTCCAAGGATATGCTCGGTCTTGTTGAGAACTTCCTCCTCGTGTCCAAGATAGAGGCGGGTAGGCTTGAGCAGACACGTGAGCCGGTCAGTATCAACGAGGTGCTTCTACGTGTCTTCAACATGAACAAGCTTCATGCGGACAACAAGGGGGTCAGACTGGAGGTAGAGCTAAGCCCCCACATACCGTTTATTGAGTGCAACCCGACCCAGATGTTCCGCGTGTTCACCAATCTTGTAGGAAATGCCTTGAAGTTTACCTCTGCAGGAGGTGAGGTTCGTATCATAAGTCAGGTCCACGGTCATGAGATCAAGGTTCTGGTTAAGGATCATGGTACAGGGATCGCGCCGGATCTCCTGCCTTACATCTTCGACAAATACAAGCGCAGCACCTCGAACGAGCACCCAAAGGGGATCGGTTTGGGACTTTATATAGTGAAGACGATTGTAGATTCCTTGAACGGCACAATAGATGTGGAAAGCGAGGTCGGCAAAGGTACTGCGTTCACTATTCACCTTCCGTTGGCCGGGCGAACCTAGTTCAGCTCGCCGCGAAACCCACGTTTAAGTTTCGCATATTTGCAATTTAATGCACGGTTTCCCTTGACACCCATCTAAAATTGCCTATAATAAGGTATCATTGCAAGAGGGGAGACTCGGCTTCGATTTTTCAGGATATGCCCGCTCGATTCCCTCCTGTTATTCAGGTTGTAAACAAAAGAAAGGAGTTTTGTGGAAGAAATGTACCGTATAGTTCGTTCAGGAAGGGAGTTAAGCGATCTATATTCGAAGTCTCATATCATCGAGTTTCTGCATAAAAACCTTGAGCAATTTCGTGATCCGCCCCAGCAGATCGAAGAGGCTATAAAATACGCCTTTTCGGATGCGGAAGGTAAGGGTGGTTTCCTTGTCCTTCAGGAGCTGGAAGGCGAGCTTGTGGGGGTGGTGGTGATGAACCGAACCGGCATGTCCGGATACATCCCGGAGAACATCCTTGTATATCTGGCCACGGATTCGTCCAAGGCCCCTCTGGGTACCGGAGCCAAGCTTCTCAAGCGTGCCCTTGAGGAAGCCGAAGGAGACGTTGCTCTTCATGTAGAGTATAACAACTCGGCAAAAACACTTTACGAAACCATGGGATTCACCTCCAAGTACGCCGAGATGAGATACAAGAAGCAATGAGCAGTGTACTGATTGATCCAGCCGTGATTGAACACAACTTCGAGGCGCTGGATAGGATGTTCACAAGACGAGGTATCCACTGGACCGCGGTAACCAAGGTGCTTTGCGGATACAAACCAGCACTTAAGCTGCTGGTGGAACTGGGTCTGCGTTCCTTTGCAGATTCCAGGCTTGCCAACCTGAAGACTATCCGTAAGTTATGCCCTGAAGCAGAGACCGTCTACATCAGACCTCCACGTATCAAATCCGTAGCTGATGTGGTTCAGTGGGTGGATATAAGCCTTAACACCGAGCTTGCGACCATTCGGGCTTTATCCAAGGCCGCCCAGGAGCAGGACAAGACCCACGGTGTCATTGTCATGATCGAGTTGGGGGAGTTAAGGGAAGGGGTGATGCCCGATCGGTTGCTGGAGTTCTATCGCGATGTGTTTGAGTTGAAGGGAATCGAGGTCGTAGGAATCGGCACCAATCTTGCCTGCATGTACGGGGTACTGCCTACTTACGACAAACTCATGCAGCTTGCACTTTACAAGAGGCTTATAGAGCTTCAGTTCAACACCAGTCTTCGTTGGTGCTCGGGCGGCTCATCCATTACCATACCCAATATACTTGCCAGGCAGCTTCCCAAAGAAATAAATCACTTCAGGGTGGGCGAAAGCCTTTTTCTGGGCACCGATCTTATCAACGGCGGATATGTCAGGGGGCTTAAACCGGATGCGTTTACGTTAGTAGCCGAGATTGTTGAACTTAAGCGCAAGCCTGCAGGCCCGACCGGAGAGATGGCGGAGAATGCGTTTGGTGAGGAGCCGTCCACCGAAGAAGTAGGTGAGTGGGGATACGAAGGCGAAAGGACCCAAAGGGCTGTGCTGAACATTGGACGATTGGATGCGCCCTTCGAGCACCTTGTCCCTTTCGATGAGGGGGTAAATATCGTGGGTGGCGCCTCCGACCTTTTGGTGCTGGACGTTTCCGAGAGCAAAAAGGATTACAAGCTTGGCGACGGGATTCGCTTCCGTCTGGATTACCCGGCACTTTTGGCACTCATGCACTCCAGATACATGGAAAAGGAGGTCGTAAACCAACCGAAGACGTAGCCTTCTATGTAGATAACCCGCAGAAAATCCATGATTAAAACGGCCTTGTTATCGGAGCATCAAAAGCGCCACCCCGGCAAGGGTGACAATGGTGCCTACTATGGCTATGAGGGTTATGCGCTCCCCATAGATTATCTTCGACGCTGGCAGGAGTATCAGGGGTGAAAGAGAGATAAGGGTTGCTCCCACCCCGACCTCCGTGTTGTTTATAGACAGGAACGCCAGCAGCGTACCCATTATAAGCCCGATTGTGGTTCCCAACGCAACGAAAAGCATTGCCTTTGCGTTCCTGGCAGAGGCTGCCACTCGTTTACCCCTGCCTGTTATCAGGATGAACAGAGCAACCACCACCGTCGCCGAGAGGACCCTTATCATGGTGGCGTCGATTTCTCCTACCCCCAAAGACATGCCGTGTTTGGCGATAACCAGACCGCTGCCCTGACCTATCGCGGCCAGGACAGAGAATACGACGCCGGTGACTAAATTCTTCCTTTCCAGATGCTCGTTGCCTTTCTTGTTGAGAACCACCATGCATATCCCTCCCACCACAAGCGCGATGCCGCCGATCGCCATAAGACCAAGCCCTTCTTTCAGAAAGATCCAAGCGATCAACGCGGCAAACACGGGACTTGCCGACATCACCAGCATCACGATGCGAGGACCGATCCTTCCGAGTGCGGCGAAAAGGAACCAGTCGCCCACAGCAAGGGCAACTATGCCTGATGCGCCTAACCACAACACCGCATCAAGCTGGAAGTTGAACCTGCCTCCCAGCGCAAGATGCAGGCCTATGAGAACCACCGAGGCCAGGATCAGACGCAGTATACTGACCGAAAGGGCGTCTATCCTCTTTGCCCCCTCGGCAAAGAAGACGGCGTTGGCCGCCCACAGTATGGCGGTGCCGATACCGGCGATCTCACCCAGATATGGCATGGGGTAATCTACACTGTCTTAAAGGACGTCTCCTAGTCCCATTGGGTTATCTCGTGCCTTTGGGGGGCTTCGGACTCGTCGTAGTATACGACCTTGACGATGGAGCGGATCCTATCCAGTCCGTAGAAGAGTTCCATCGGTTCGCCTGCCTCAAGATCCTTCACCGCATCCCAGAAGGCATCAAACGACGTGATCTCGTGGTATACTCCGCGAACCGCCACCGCCCGCACCGGACCCGCATAAGCATTCCATGAGGCGGCTGCGCTTTCCTCCTCCACGTCCGCCACGTAGACCGCGTTTGAATCCATGTCGTACCAATACTGAAGGAACCTGCTCATCGGCTGAACGATCATTCCGGCTACTGAGATATACTCTTTAGGCCGATCCGCGGCACGGTCAGCAGCCAGGAGTTCAAAATCAATCTTTTCGCCGAAGCGCGAGACGGTCAGGGTGCAGATCTTGTCTGCCAGTCCCTTCATCATCACCGCGTAGTCGGCCTCATCTACCGGGGCTTTGCCGTTTATTGCGAAGACAATATCACCGGACTTTACCCCGGCCTTATCTCCCGCGTTGTCAGGAGCCAGGGTGCGGATAATGATCGCCTTGCGCACGTGTTCCGGCATCTTTGTCTTAAAACTTTCTTCGGCGCGTGCAGGGGTTATCTCTTCCACGTCGAACCCCATCCATCCAACGTGTCCGCCGTAGGTGAGCTCTTCTGTAATGACGTCTTCGATGATCTGTTTCAACTGGTTTATGGCTAGGCTCCAGCCTATTCCCTCTCCTGTAGTTGCGGCGTTTATTCCGATCACCGAGCCGTTCTTCATGAGTATTAAGGGGCCGCCGGAGTTGCCAGGGTTGATGGGCGCGTCGGTCTGGATGAACTTGCCCGTACCCGCAGTAGGGGTGTTGGTGGTTGAGCTGACGATTCCTTCGGTGCCTGAAAACTCGATTCCTGATGGATGACCAAAGGTGCCCACCCGGTCGCCGATCTTAAGCTTGTCCGAGTCTCCCAGACGAGCGACGGCGATATCTAAAGGTACACCCGGTTCGTCAAGGCGAAAGCGGATCATCCCGAAGTCGTATACAGGGTCGATGTAGATCGGTTCCGCCTGGATGCGCTCGCCGTCCTTGAAGCTTATCTGAGCGTTGCACATCCCGTCGCCTATCACGTGCTCGCAGGTAGCGGTGTAGGCGTAGCCCGCCTCACTGTCGATATATACGATGAATCCAGACCCCTGGTAGGAGCCGCGCTGCGAGCTTTCGAGCGCGACCGTAGTGGTTACGTACACCCTCACCGAGTACTTCTCCGCCTCGGCAAACACCTGTGCGGAATTTGCTGCGGAAACGACCCCCACCGCAATCAAAAATATCACTATTACTCTGCCAAGGTGTGTTACGGGTTTCATGAATCTCCTTTCACGGAGGTTGATTCCCACACAGGTTCTGGGATTTCCGAAATGGGCCGTGCAGGACTCGAACCTGCGGCCACCGGATTAAAAATCAGGTGCTCTACCTACTGAGCTAACGGCCCTTACGAAGATAGGGAACTTGTGAGATTGTCTAACTCGCTTGATGCACGTTGCCCTAATCTTGTTCACTGCGGTCCGGAGTTGAACATCCGAGATATGCGTATAACGAGCTGCCATAGCCAGAGTCTTATGACCTGTTAACGCCTTGATTTCGAAAGCGTTGCATCCTGACATACCCAGGTAAGAAGCGAAGGTATGCCGCAGATCGTGAAATCGAAAGTTGGCTACATCGGTCCTTCTGCAGGCAGTCTCAAAAGCTCTGCGCCAGTTTCCACAAGGCTTATTGCCGTCAGGCGTAGAGAATACGTAATACGAATGAGGTCTTTCAAGGAGCAAACCCTTTAATACAGGAAGTAGGCCCTTGCTTATCTGAATGTGACGCGTTTCGTTATTCTTGCTTTGCTTTACCGTGATGATCCTTCTTTCGAAGTCTACATCATCCCAGGTCAGTCTTTGGAGTTCGCCTTTACGCATGCCTGTATTGAGAGCCGTCAGGACTATCTGGTAAAGTATCGGGTTCGTACTAAGCTTACACGCGTCAAGCAGCCTTTCGAGTTCGGAGTCATTAAGCCATTTGATGCGTCCTGGAGGTTCCTTGAGTTGCTTTACCTTGCGGGCAGGGTTCGATTCCAGACATCCCCATTCGACAGCCATATCCAGCATGTTCTTGAGCAAAGAGAGTCCACGATTGATTGACCCAGGTGCTAGTTTTCTTCTACGCTGCTGTATGTGTGTGTCTACGTCCTTACGCGTTATCTCCGAGAGTTTCTTTTTTCCAAAGACCCTTGAGAGAATCCGCATAGTGTACTTTTCGCGTTCTACGGTTGAAGCTGATTTGTTGATCTTAGCGTAAGGGGTGTATTCCTTGACCAGTTCTGCAAAGGTGTTGATCGGTTTAGTTTCAGAGCCTAACGAATCCTTGAGGTTTGCTTGCTTAACAATCTCTCCAAGTTTTAATAGAGCATGGGTTTTGTCGGTCTCTCCAGTGGAGAGCATTCGTCTTTTCCCGTTTAGCGTGAATCTCACATACCAGCGTCCGTTATCACGCTGATATACTCTCACGTTACCAGTAAGTTTAATTCCTTTAATTGAGATGTCAAGGTCAGTAGGTCTTAAGACTATCATTCTATTCCGGCGTCTGCGCTTAACCCGATCGGCGCAAGGTGCAGTTAAGGTGTTAGAAGGTGCTCGCGTGAGAACGTTAACTGAAACCACCTTTAACCCCGAGGATGTCCCGTTGGCTGTTGAAAATTAGATAGCGGATCCTGCCCTGATAGGTATAATCAGGGAAAGAAAACAAAAGGAGGATCCGCTATGTCGGATAATAACAGAGAAAGAAAGACAAGTC